>Ga0209796_10000167_pt1 | contig 72148 bp, 65 predicted proteins | sample AgamicOrSfrz_FD_187167 | JGI IMG/M metagenome (GOLD analysis project Ga0209796, IMG submission 187167) | Agave microbial communities from Guanajuato, Mexico - Or.Sf.rz (SPAdes) (version 2) | ecosystem: Host-associated > Plants > Phyllosphere > Phylloplane/Leaf | place: Guanajuato, Mexico...
AAGTTTTGGCGATCCCAAACTGGGTGGAGGAGTACACATAATGAATGCCCCGCTAGACGCAGGTCAGCGAGCCTCGCTCGAAGCCGCTCTATCTTCCGTCACGCTCGACGACAAATACACCCTCGAACGCGGCCGCGCGTACATGAGCGGCATCCAGGCGCTGGTGCGTCTGCCGATGTTGCAGCAGGAACGCGACCGCGCCGCCGGCCTCAATACCGCCGGCTTCATCTCCGGCTACCGCGGATCGCCGCTCGGCGGACTCGACCAATCCCTGTGGAAGGCGAAACAGCATCTCGCCGCGCACCAGGTCGTGTTTCAGCCCGGCGTGAACGAAGACCTCGCGGCCACCGCCGTCTGGGGATCGCAGCAGGTCAATCTGTACCCAAGCGCCAAATACGACGGCGTGTTTTCGATGTGGTACGGCAAAGGTCCCGGCGTCGACCGTTCCGGCGACGTCTTCAAGCACGGCAATTCCGCGGGATCGTCGCGGCACGGCGGTGTGCTGGTGCTGGCCGGCGACGATCACGCAGCCAAATCCTCGACGCTCGCGCATCAGTCGGAACACATCTTCAAGGCTTGCGGCCTGCCGGTGCTGTTTCCGTCGAACGTGCAGGAATATCTCGACTTCGGCTTGCACGGCTGGGCGATGAGCCGCTACTCCGGCCTGTGGGTCGCGATGAAATGCGTGACCGACGTGGTGGAGTCGTCCGCTTCAGTGGATATCGACCCGCATCGCACGAAGATCGTGCTCCCGGAAGACTTCGCCATGCCCGAGGGCGGCCTGAACATCCGCTGGCCGGATCCGCCGCTGGTTCAGGAAGCCCGTCTGCTCGACTACAAGTGGTACGCAGCGCTCGCGTATGTGCGCGCGAACAAGCTCGACCGCGTCGAAATCGATTCGCCGCAGGCCCGCTTCGGCATCATGACCGGCGGCAAGGCGTATCTCGATGTGCGCCAGGCGCTCGCCGATCTCGGTCTCGACGACGAAACCTGCGCGCGCATCGGCATCCGCCTGTACAAGGTCGGCTGCGTGTGGCCGCTCGAAGCGCAGGGCGCGCAAGCCTTCGCGCGCGGCCTGGACGAGATTCTGGTGGTCGAGGAAAAGCGGCAGATTCTCGAATACGCGATCAAGGAAGAGCTGTACAACTGGCCGGATGCGCAACGCCCACGCGTGTTCGGCAAGTTCGACGAGAAAGACGGCGCGGGCGGCGAATGGTCGGTGCCAATGGGCAACTGGCTGCTGCCGGCGCATTACGAACTGTCGCCTGCGATCATCGCGAAGGCAATCGCCGCGCGGCTCGCGAAATTCGATCTGCCCTCGGACGTGCGCGCCCGTATCGCCGCGCGCATCGCCGTGATCGAGGCCAAGGAAAAGGCGCTCGCGCGCCCGCGCGTCGAAGCCGAGCGCAAGCCGTGGTTCTGCTCAGGCTGCCCGCATAACACGTCGACGAACGTGCCGGAAGGCTCGCGCGCGATGGCGGGCATCGGCTGCCATTACATGACGGTATGGATGGACCGCAGCACCAGCACCTTCAGTCAGATGGGCGGCGAAGGCGTTGCGTGGATCGGCCAGGCGCCGTTCACCAACGACAAACACGTGTTCGCCAATCTCGGCGACGGCACCTACTTCCACTCGGGTTTGCTGGCGATTCGCGCGGCAATCGCCTCGAAGGCGAACATCACCTACAAGCTGCTCTACAACGACGCGGTGGCAATGACAGGCGGCCAGCCGGTCGACGGTGTACTGACCGTACCGCAGATCACGCATCAGCTCGCCGCCGAAGGCGCGTCGAAAATCGTAATCGTGACGGACGAGCCCGAAAAATACTCGGGGAACGTCGGCCTCGCGCCGGGCATCGACATCCACCATCGCGACAAGCTCGACGAAGTGCAACGCCAGTTGCGCGAGATTCCCGGCACCACGATCCTGATCTACGACCAGACCTGCGCCACCGAAAAACGCCGGCGCAGGAAACGCGGCGCGTATCCGGACCCGGCGCGGCGCGTCGTCATCAACGAGGCGGTGTGCGAGGGTTGCGGCGACTGCTCGGTGAAGTCGAACTGTCTGTCGGTCGAACCGCTCGATACCGAATACGGCACCAAGCGGCAGATCAATCAGTCCACCTGCAACAAGGACTTTTCGTGCGTGAACGGCTTTTGCCCGAGCTTCGTGTCCGTCGAAGGCGGTCAGTTGCGCAAGCCGAAGGCGGCGTCCGGCATTGTGGGTGACGCCATGCCACCGGTGCCGGAGCCGGCGCTGCCGTCCATCGACCGTCCTTACGGCGTGCTTGTCACCGGCGTGGGCGGCACGGGCGTCGTGACGATCGGCGCACTGCTCGGCATGGCCGCGCATCTGGAGAACAAGGGCGTCACGGTGCTTGACGTCACCGGCCTCGCGCAGAAGGGCGGCGCCGTGATGAGCCACGTGCAGATCGCGAATCAGCCCGGTGACATCCACGCGACGCGCATTGCGATGGGCGAAGCGAATCTCGTGATTGGCTGCGACGCGATCGTGACGGCAAGCGACGAATGCGTGTCGCGCATGCAAGCCGGGCAGACGCGCGTGGTGCTCAACAGCGCGCATACGCCGACCGCCGAGCTCATCAAGAACCCGAACTGGCGCTTTCCTGGCAGCAGCACGGAAGCGGACGTGCGGGCGGGCGCAGGCGACGATTGCGTCGACACGGTGGACGCGAACCATTTCGCAGTCGCCCTGCTCGGCGACGCGATCTACACGAATCCGTTCGTGCTCGGCTACGCATGGCAGCGCGGCTGGGTGCCGCTCACGTATCAGTCGCTGATGCGCGCAATCGAACTGAACAACGTGCAGGTCGAGAAGAACCGCGCGGCATTCGAATGGGGCCGTCGCGCTGCACACGATCTGGCGGCCGTGCGCAAGTTCGCGCAGTCGCAGGGCGCGGGCACCGGCGCCGCGGCTGACGCGACGAGCAGCAAGATTATCTCGTTGCACACGCCGAAAGCGCTGGATACGCTGATCGACAAACGCGCGGCCTACCTCGCGGCATGGCAGAACGACGCGTATGCCGGCCATTACCGCGCGCTGGTCTCGCAAGTGCGCGCAGCCGAATCGGCGCTCGATTCGGGCGACGGCCAATTGCCGCTCACCGAAGCCGTCGCGAAGAATCTGCACAAGCTGATGGCCTACAAGGACGAGTATGAAGTTGCGCGCCTGTACAGCGATCCGGCCTTTATCGAAAAGCTGAAAGCGAATTTCGAGGGGGACTGGAAGCTGCACATCCATCTCGCGCCGCCGATGTTCTCGAAAAAGGACGCCCAAGGACATCTCATCAAGAAGAAGTACGGCCCGTGGGTATTCAGCGCAATGCACGTGCTCGCGAAGCTGAAGTTCCTGCGCGGCACCGCGCTCGACATCTTCGGCAAGACGGAGGAGCGACGCACCGAGCGCGCGCTGATTGGCGAGTATGAGGCGCTGCTTCGCGAACTGATTGGCGGGCTTACTGCGCAAAACCGCGAGCTGGCAGTGGAACTCGCGAATTTGCCGGACGGCATCCGCGGCTTTGGGCACATCAAGGAAAACAACCTGAAGGCTGTGCGCGTGAAGTGGAACGATCTGCTCTCGCGCTGGCGCTCGCCGCAAGCGGGAGCGACGCAGCACGCGGCTTGACGGCCACCGCCGCGCGCTGAGCGCGGTCTCCGGCGCGACGAGCTTTGCAACGCGCATGAAAAAACGCCACGGAACCTGAATTCCGTGGCGTTTTTCTTTGCGCAGGCTTACCGTAGCCCGCGCAGCTCGTACCGCTTGGCTTACTTGCCGCTCACCGGCTTGCGCGCGTTCGCCGAAGCCACTGCCGTCATGTTGATGATCCGGCGCACGGTAGCAGCCGGCGTCAACACATGGACCGGCTTTTCCGCGCCGAGCAGGAACGGGCCGACCGTCACGCCTTCGCCGCCGACCATCTTGAGCAGGTTGTAGGCAATGTTCGCCGCTTCGACGTTCGGCATGATCAGCAGGTTGGCTTCGCCTGACAGCGTCGTGCCGGGGAAAGCGGCCTTGCGGACCACTTCCGACAGCGCGGCGTCGCCGTGCATCTCACCGTCTATCTCGAGCGTGGGCGCGCGTTCAACAATCAGCTTGCGAGCCGCAGCCATGCGTTGCGACGACGAAGACGGCGCGCTGCCGAAGTTCGAGTTGGACAGCAGCGCGACCTTCGGCGTGATGCCGAACTTCTCGATTTCGCGCGCAGCCAGCATGGTCATGTCGGCGAGCTGTTCCGCCGTGGGCACTTCGTTCACGTACGTGTCGCAGATGAACAGATTGCGGCCCGGCAGCATCAGCAGGTTCATCGCGGCGAAGTTCTGCACGTTGTCTGCCTTGCCCAGCACCTGCTCGATGAACTTCAGATGCGTGTGATACTGGCCGATCATCCCGCAGATCATGCCGTCGGCTTCGCCCAGACGCACGAGAATCGCGCCGATCAGCGTGTTGAACTTGCGCATGGCGGCCTTCGCCACGTCCGGCGTCACGCCTTCGCGCGCGCCGAGCTCGTGATACGCCTGCCAGCATTGTTGATAGCGCGGATCGTCTTCGGGATCGACAATCTCGAAGTCTTCGCCGCACTTAAGCTTCGAGCCCATTTTCTTCAGGCGCATTTCGATCACCGACGGACGGCCGACCAGAATCGGCTTGGCGATCTTTTCCAGCAGCACGAACTGCGCGGCGCGCAGCACGCGCTCGTCCTCGCCTTCCGCGAACACAATGCGCGCCGGCTCCGACTTCGCCGCCGCGAAAACCGGGCGCATCACCATGCCGGTGCGATACACCGTGGTGCCAAGCTCTTCGCGATAGGCGTCCATGTCCTTGATCGGACGGGTCGCGACGCCCGAATCCATAGCCGCTTGGGCGACGGCCGGCGCGATCTTGATGATGAGGCGCGGATCGAACGGCTTCGGAATCAGATATTCCGGACCGAATTCGAGCGAATGTCCTTCGTAGGCCTTCGCAACTTCATCGCCCTGGTCGGTTTCTTCCGCGAGCTCGGCGATCGCGCGCACGCACGCGAGCTTCATTTCTTCGGTGATGGTGGTCGCGCCGACATCCAGCGCGCCGCGGAAAATGAACGGGAAGCACAGCACGTTGTTGACCTGGTTCGGGTAGTCCGAACGGCCGGTCGCGATGATGCAGTCCGGGCGCACCTTCTTCGCCTCTTCCGGACGGATTTCCGGCTCCGGGTTGGCGAGCGCGAGAATCAGCGGCTGGGTGCCCATTTCGGCGACCATTTCGGGCTTCAGCACCCCGGCGCTGGAGCAACCGAGGAATACGTCCGCGCCGCGAATCGCGTCGGCGAGCGTGCGTGCCTCGGTGGTTGCCGCATAGCGTTCCTTCGACGGGTCGAGGTTGCCGCGGCCTTCGTAGATCACGCCCTTCGAGTCGACGACCAGAATGTTCTCTTTCGACAAACCCAGGTTCACGAGCAGGTCCAGACAGGCAATGGCCGCCGCGCCCGCACCCGAGCAGACCAGTTTCACGCTGTCGAGTTGCTTGCCGACCACTTTCAGGCCATTCAGGATCGCCGCCGACGCGATGATCGCCGTGCCGTGCTGATCGTCGTGAAAGACCGGAATCTTCATGCGCTCGCGCAGCTTCTTCTCAATGTAGAAGCACTCCGGCGCCTTGATGTCTTCCAGATTGATGCCGCCGAGCGTGGGCTCGAGCATTGCAATGGCTTCGACCAGTTTGTCCGGATCGGATTCGGACAGCTCGATATCGAACACGTCGATGCCGGCGAACTTCTTGAAGAGACAGCCCTTGCCTTCCATGACCGGCTTCGCTGCGAGCGGGCCGATGTTGCCGAGGCCGAGCACGGCTGTGCCGTTCGTGATCACGCCGACGAGGTTGCCGCGCGAGGTGTACTTCTGCGCGTCGAGCGGTTCGTCGTAAATCGCCATGCAGGCCGCTGCCACGCCCGGCGAGTACGCGAGCGAAAGGTCGAGCTGGTTGGATAGCGGCTTGGTTGGCGTGACCGAGATCTTGCCGGGCTTCGGATTCTGGTGATAGGCGAGAGCGCTTTGCTTCAGTTGTTCGTCCATTTTTTGCCTGCGAGACGTAAGAAATTGGGCCCGGCACACCGCATGCCCGGCGGCGCTTCCAGTATCGAATGGGTAATCGACCGAGGCGCTTTTCGCGTGCGCCGGATGGGCGCGGCGTCGGTCCTCGGCGGAGGGCGGGACGGTGCGGAGTGCTACGCGGGTCGGTTAGTGTACACCCCGCGGGTGTCGATGCACCGACTGGTTAATGCGGCTCGCCACGGGCGGAACACCCCGCCAGTCATGCTGCGCCGCCGCATCGCGAGGCCTGAGGCAGGGGGCGATGCAGCACCGTCGCGGCTCCGGTCGCTCTGTTGCGCGGCATGGAAAGCGCGTCGCTGCGACGCGTGTCCCGCCGCCCGCCTGCGCTCATAAGAGCCGCTCTGGCGCGGCTCACCGGGCTGACTCTCGGCGATCGCCGCAGCCGCGATTGGGTTCGCGCCCACGCGAGAGCCTCCTGCGACGAGCCCGTTTCGGGTAAAATGTCGGCCTACGCGCGCAGCAAAAACCGGCCAGCATCCACTGGCCGGCTGCATATTCCGCCCAGCACGGCGCGGCATATCCCGCTTGCTGCGCCACCGGGCTTCGCGCCCGCTTCTCCCCGCTCAACCCCAAGGATCCGCCCCATGACAGGCTTCGATCGCCAGACGATCTCCGACACCACCGCCAAGATGCTGCTGGAAGTACAAGCAGTGCACTTCAACGCGGAGAAACCGTACATTTTCACGTCCGGCTGGGCGAGCCCGGTTTATATCGATTGCCGCAAGCTGATTTCCTACCCGCGCGTGCGCCGCGGCCTGATGGAAATGGCGGAAAGCACGATTCTGCGCGACGTCGGCTATGAGCAGATCGACGCAGTGGCCGGTGGCGAAACGGCCGGCATTCCGTTCGCAGCGTGGCTGTCCGACCGCCTGATGGTGCCGATGCAATACGTGCGCAAGAAGCCGAAGGGTTTTGGCCGCAATGCGCAAATCGAGGGTCTCCTGACCGAAGGTCAGCGCGTCCTGCTGGTGGAAGACCTGACCACCGACAGCCGCAGCAAGATCAACTTTATCAACGCGCTGCGCACGGCCGGCGCCACGGTGAACCACTGCTTCGTGCTGTTCCACTACAACATCTTCAAGGAAAGCGTGTCGGTGCTGAAAGACATCGACGTCGATCTGCACGCGCTCGCGACCTGGTGGGACGTGCTGCGCGTGGCCAAGGAAAACAAGTATTTCGACAGCAAGACGCTCGACGAAGTGGAAAAATTCCTGCACGCGCCGGCTGAATGGTCGGCCGCGCATGGTGGCGCGACCTCCACGCCGCAGTAAGCGAGGCGCCGCGGTAACCCATCGGCCCAAACAGAAAGGCCGCCTGTCTTCCGACAGGCGGCCTTTTTTTCTTTCATCTTCTTGCGCTGGTTCTCGCTGTTCCAGCCAGACGGGCCGCGTACGGCTAGGCCACGTCGCCTGTATCTTCTGCCGAGTGCGACGACAGGTTCAGCAGGCCATTGCTTTGCGCGTACTGGAACAGTTCCGAATCACGGTCGATGCCGAGCTTGCGCATTGCCGTGTTCTTCTGCGTACTGATCGTCTTGATGCTGCGGTTCAATTGCTCGGAAATTTCCTTGATGGTCATGCCCGACACGAACAGGCGTACGACCTCCAATTCGCGCCTCGACAGCATCACCTCGTCGCTTCTGCCGCCGGCGTTCATGCGCAGCGCGTCGAGCGAAGCCTTGACCGACGGACTCAGATATTCCAGATGCCGGCTCACATGCTGGACCGCCAGCCCGATGTGGCTCAGGTCGTCGGACTTGTTGACGACCGAGGTCACGCCAAGTTCGCGCAGCCGTTGCAGCAATGCGGCGTTCTCCAGCATCGTCAGCACGACGATGGGGAGATTGGAAAAATTGCGGCGCAAATAGCCGATCAACGGCAATCCGTCGCCGAATTGGCCGCCCGGCATGGCGAGATCGGTGACGAGCACATCGCACGCGGTGGTTTGCAGCATTTTGATCAATTCCGTCGACTGCCTCGCTCTCGCGACCACCTGAATGCCGGGGAATTTGAGCAACGCCTGTTCGGCGCCGAATAGGATGACCGGATGGTCGTCGGCGATGACCACCTTGACTAAGTCTTGCATTGCCCGTACCTCGACAGGAAAACCCCTCTCCAAGACTTCAGACATTCTTTGTTGTTCTTACTGTTTAGTTCGACATAATAGGAACACGGGCCAGATCGCGTAAATTGTTCCGACTATAGCCGATTTTAGGCTGGCAATCCGCTCCGACGCACAACAATGATGCATCGTACAGCTAATGTTAGACTTGATTCGCTCTTGAGACACAAAAATCGGGACAATAAACTTCGCGAGGCCAGCGCCCCGCGCCTTCGCAGCGACCTGATGCTGCACCGTATCCGCGAGGGCGCGAGGCGTCCACTCGGATCGACACAGGAGAACCGGCATATGCGCCTGCGTTGCCTGGTTGTTTCGCACGCTTCACCGTTTCGCCCACTGCCGGTTTTTGCCTACGCCCTGCTCGGCCTGGCGCTTTGGGTCGCGTACGGTCCACGAGCGCGAGCAGAGGGCACATTCTCTCTGACCAGCGCCAGTTTCAGCGCGGGCGGTACGGTCAGTTCTCCGCAGGTTTTCGATCAGGGCGACTGCAAGGGTGGCAACCGCTCGCCGCAATTGACGTGGCGCGACGCGCCGCACGGCACGCGCGGTTTCGCGATTACGATGTTCGATCCCGACGCGCCCGGCCGCGGCTGGTGGCACTGGGCGGTTGCGGGCATTCCGGCGACCGTCGGCAGCCTGCCCGAGAATGCAAGCGCATCGGGCTTCCTGAGAAGGCTCGGTGCCGTGGAAGCCCGCAACGACTTCGACATCGACGGCTATGGCGGACCCTGCCCGCCGCCGGGCAAACCGCACCGCTACGTGATCACCGTGTATGCGCTGAATTCCGCCGACCTTCGCCTCGGGCCAGGCCGCCCGGCGCTGATGTTCGAACATGAGATCGGTACGGCGACGCTCGGCAGTGCGAAGATGGTGGTGAATTACGGGCGGTAGACAATGCGGCGGCCGGCACGGCGCGTGCCGGCCGCGCCGGATTGTGCCGGATCGCGCCGAACTGTGTCTAAATAACGTTTCTTCCCGTGCCCCGGCTGTGTCCGCGCCTAGCCACGCGGGTCCCGCACCTTCGGTCACGCCGCTGTCACTTCGTGCGAGCATCGTCGCTTTTCCGCTCTTTTTTGCGCCGTTTTTTCGCACTTGCGCACACCCATGCCGATCAGGTCTTAAAATGACGTTTTCGCGCGGCGTTGCGCGCCGTTTCCCGAGCAGCCAGTGAGATTGAGATGAGCACGAAAGTTTTTGTCGACGGACAGGAAGGCACGACCGGCCTGAAGATTTTCGAGTACCTGTCGCAGCGCGCGGACGTGGAAATCCTGCGTATCGACGAAGCAAAGCGCAAGGACATCGAGGAGCGCCGCCGTCTGATCAACGCGTCGGACGTCACGTTCCTGTGCCTGCCCGACGTCGCTTCGCGCGAATCGGCTTCGCTGGTCGACAACGCGCGTACGGTGCTGATTGACGCGAGCACGGCCTTTCGCACGTCGGCGGACTGGGCTTACGGCCTGCCCGAACTTGCTCGCGCGCAGCGTGAGCGCCTGCGCACGGCCAAACGCATTGCCGTGCCCGGCTGCCATGCATCGGCTTTCGTGCTGGCCATGCACCCGCTCGTGGAAGGCGGCGTGGTCGCGCCCGAGTTCGACGCCCATGCGTACTCCATCACCGGCTACAGCGGCGGCGGCAAGAAAATGATTGCGGACTATGAAGCCGGCGGCAACGGCAAGCTGAAAAGCCCGCGTCCGTATGCGCTCGGCCTCACGCACAAGCATCTGCCGGAAATGGCGGCGCATACCGGGTTGAAGTCGGCGCCGGTGTTCACGCCCATCGTCGGGGACTTCTACAAGGGTCTTGCGGTGACCACTTACTTCTCGCCGCGTCAGTTGGCAAGGAAAACCACGCCTCAAGAAGTCCAGGCACTGCTCGCCGAGTACTACGCAGGCGAAGCGTTCGTGCGCGTCGCGCCGTTCGACGCAGAAGCGAACCTCGACAGCGGCTTCTTCGACGTGCAGGCGAACAATGACACAAATCGTGTCGATCTCTTCGTATTCGGCACGGCGGAGCGCTTTGTAACAGTCGCGCGTCTGGACAATCTGGGCAAGGGTGCTTCAGGTGCGGCGATTCAGTGTATGAACCTCGCCATCGGCGCCGATGAGGAAAGCGGTTTGAAACGCTAATGAAAGTTTGAATAACGCGGCAAATCACCGTTTGTCAGCATGACGAAAGCCGGTCTTAAAGACCGGCTTTTTTGTTTTTAAATCCGCGGACTGCCTGTTCTCTCTGACAGATAATCAGTAGAAGCCCGAATTACTTAAAAAATCGAAAACGGACAACAGCCGAATTTTTGCGGTAACTCTTCCTTCCAGCCACTCATACGGCATAGTTTTCCGCCTGGGGAAACTCCGGATTTTTTGTCGAACGGTCGTTCGAAGATGATTGAGCCATTTTGCTCCAGGGCATACCAGGCAAGGGCGTGCGGAGAAACAACGGCAGCTCTTCGCGCGCCCAATCCGCGTTTTTGTTTAAAAGGGCCGCCAGCGCCCATGCACTGCGCGTGCCGCGAAAATACCGCTGTTTGAATCGGCCTTTTTAGACGGCTCATTCAATTGACAGGCATTAATCGCGCGGCGAAATTAGCTCGCACAAATACATGAAGGGAGACAGCAAGATGGCGGACGCCGTTATTCGAGGCCTGGCAATGGCTATTGCCACGACTCCTTTTCTCATTGCCTGTGGCGGCGGCAAATCGGACAATCCCGGCCCGATCAACGCGCCGCAATGTTCAGGTTCGAGTTGCGGCGTGCAGGGTCCGCCCGCTTCGAGCAGCACCGCGGCCGCGTTGTGCCCCGCGACCGCCGATATCGTCAAAAGCACCTTTCTTGGCGGCGCCGGCAGTGGCGAAGTGGTCCAGCTGAACATCGACGCCACCGCAATGACCTACACGCTGAAGTGGCTCGAGTCGCCGATTCCGCTGCGCACCGGCACCGTCACGCCGACACGCGCCGGCACACAGATCAAAGGCGCGGTGATTCACCCGCCAACCGGCACCCTGCCGACTGCCGAGCAAACACGCTGCGCTTTCATTCTGGGCGCGGGCAGCGGCACGGCGGCCGGCGACGGCCAGCCTTACACGACGCCGGACTTCACCAACAACCCCAATCCGCCGATGATCCTGGTCGGCCAAGGGGTCGCAGGCGGCGGAATTCCCGGCGCGACGATCCAGTTCGACGGGCTGTCCATTCCGCTCGTCGGCTCGGGCATTGGCGCGGTGCCGAACCGCCACTTCGACTTTTACCCGTTCCTCGGCTTCGCCAGCACGACCACCGACATCACCAAACTGCCGGGCACGTACAACGGCTTGCTGTACCACCTCGCGCCGTCCGGCAATTACTCGACAGTCGCGACGAACACCGTGGAAACCTTCGACGCGAGCGGTACCTGCACGAGCAGCAACGCCGCGAACCCGAATTACTCGCCGAATGCAGGCGGCTGCCTGTCGACCGGCAATCCGTGGACGCTCAACAGCAACGGCTACTTCGACAGCCAGCAGGCTCCGCAGATCGTGCAGCAATTCCAGCTGCCGCTGATCGGCGCGACCGGCAAGTCGGGCACCGCGCACATGGTGCTCGGCCAGATCAACGGCGCCACGGTGCCGCTCATCGTGCGGACCGGCTATATCAACCTGGGCGCGGCGCCACTGCATCTGGACGCCAAGGTCGACGACGAATCCGGCATCGCGATGCTCGCTGCCGCGACGCCGCTCGCATCCGGCGGGTTCGACGGCGGCTATGTCGGCGCGGATTCCAACTTCAGGTACACCGCAACGCTCATCCAGGGCCGCGTCGGCACGTTCATCAATCCGACCACTTCGACGGCCGAGAGCGGCTTTGGGCTCGGCTACGGACTCGCGAGCCCCGGACTTGTCGGCGTGCAGGACACGAACGGCAAGAGCGGCCTCGCAATCGCGTCCGGCGGGCTGTACGCCATCGCGATCCAGGGCACCGAGAACGGCGGCGTCGCGCCGACGTCGGCTAACCCGGACACGTCGAGCACGCCGTATTTCGGCATCGGCGCGCAGATCAGCAAGTAATCGACGCAACACGGCAGGTTCGCAGCAAGAGACATAAAAACCAGGCGGTGGCTGGACCGGGAGCCGGCCATCTACAACGAAAAAATTCTGGAGGCGGTATGAAATGGAGATTCCTGTCGGTGCTTGCCTGTGCGGCACCGTTGCTGGCGGCATGCGGCGGTGGAGGCGGCGGCAATGGCGACGGCCCGGTGACCGAGGTCAGGCTGTGTCCCGCGGCGTTGGACTACAGCACGGTCTACATGGGCGGCGGCGGTGACGGCGAGCTCGTCAAACTGCAGCTCGACACGACGAAGATGACCTGGCAGGTGACTTATGTCGAATCACCGATACCCGCGACCACCGGCACGGTCGTGCCGACGCGCGCCGGCCAGACCGCAAGCGGCACGCTGACCCAGGAAACCCTGCTGCCGACCAACAAGCTAAACCAGTGCGCTTTCCGGCTAAACGGCGCGAGTCTCGATCCGAACCGTCCAGCGCGGATTTTTGTCGGCGAGGGCGTGGCGGGCGGCACGATTCCGGGCGCGGAAATTTCGTTCGGCGGGATTCTGGGCGTGGGCGCCGTGCCCGACACCAAGTTCCCGTATTACCCGTTCATCGGCTTCTCGTCGATCGAAACGAATCTTGCGAAGGTGGCCGGCACTTACAACCAGCTCGGCTATCACCAGGTGCCGTCGCAGAATTTCGCGCCGGTCGCCGTGGATTCGAAGATCACCATCAATGCGGACGGCACGTGGACCGAGTGTGACAACTCCGGCGTGAACGCGGGCAAATGCCAGCAGCCGGGCAGCAACTTCACGCAGGCGTCGGACGGCAGCGGCGCGTTCCAGACCAATAACTTTCAGGGACAGGCGAAGCCCACGCTTGCTACCACCCCGGAAGCGCGCGGCTACATGATTGTCGGCAAGCTGCGCAACCAGTTGGTGCCGATTCTGGTGCGCACCGGCGCGGCGAATTCGTCGGTGACCGTGCCGCAAAACGGCGCGCTCGGACCTTACGCCGACGACGAGTCGGGCATCTCGATTCTCGCGCCCCAAAGCACGATCGCGCTCAACTCGCAGAACGGCGAGTACATCGGCGTAGATAGCCAGTTCGATTATCGGACCACCGCGCTTGCAGGCACCCAGGCGACGCTGCTCGACCCGTTCAACCCGTCGCAGGCGTCGCTCGCGACTGCGTTGAACCTCGACTTCGCGCAAGCCGTGCCGGGCGTGGTCACGACGACACGAGTGGGCGCATCCACGGGCAATACGCCGACAGGAAAGATGATTTTCACGGGCGGCGTGTTCGGCTATCTCGATCTGACCAACGCGGCTTCGCCGTACTTCACGATCGGCGCCTTCGTTCAGTAACGGACGCGTCCCGCGTCACCGGCAAGCAACGAGGCGCTCGCGCCGCCGCTGCTGCCCGCACTCGCCATGCGGCGGCCGACGCAGCACCTTTGCGCGCGTCGGCGTCGCGGCCGGACTACCCGGCAACGTTCGCCGCGCGCGCCTCGCGCCCGGCGCGCGCTCAAGGAGGAGCAACAACATGAAAAGAATCTGTCTCTTGATGCTGGCCGCGTGCCTCTCGGTCAGCGCTCACGCGCAACATGCGGGCGACAACGTCGCCGTGCTCGGCTGGTTCCACGTCATGCCCAAGGACTCGAGCACGCCGCTGACCACCAACGTGGCGCCCACGCCCATCAATACGCCGCTGCGTCTGCCGAGTTCGTTCACTTCGGCCGGCACGAGTCTGTCGACGAACACCGCCAACACCGTCGGCCTCGTCTTCAGCCATTACCTGACCGATCACATTGCGGTGACGACCGTGGCAGGCGTGCCGCCCGTCTTCAAGATTTACGGGCACGGCACGATCAAGCCACCCGGGCCGGCCGGCGCGCTCGGGCAGCAGGATATCGGCGACCCGCAATCGAATCCGATTGTCAAAAGCGTGCGCCAGTGGAGTCCGGCACTGCTCTTTCAGTACTACTTCAATACGCCGACGGCCAGGTTCAGGCCGTTTGTCGGCGTCGGCGTGTCGTATAACTGGTTTTCCGACATTCAGCTGAGCCAGAACTTCGTTCACTCGACGCAGGACAACCTCGGCGCCATTCTGGCTGCCGGCGCAGGCAAGCCGGGCAAGACTCAGGTCTCGGCGAAGGCTTCGTCGTCGTGGGCGCCGGTGTTCAATGCGGGCCTCGCTTACAACATCACGGACCATTGGGGCCTCGTGGCCTCGGTGACCTACATTCCGCTGAAGACAACGTCGTCTGTGATTATCAAGGCTGCGGACGGCACGGAACTGGGCGTCTCGAAGGCCGATTTGAAAGCGGACCCGATCATCTCGTTCCTCGCCGTTTCATACAAATTCTGAGGGGACGCGAGCGGCGCGCCGCAACTGAATGCTGACCGCGGCAGTGCCGGCGGGCCTTTCGCGGGCGTTACCCCGCTGTACCGTTCCGGCTTGATCTTGAAATTGCGGGCAAAAAAAAGCCCGCCTAAGGTGGCGGGCTGAATCCATATCAGAGGAGACATGGAGGAGACAGAACGAACTATAGCAAAACGTTTGGTGCGACGCAACATGAACGTTAGGGTTCTCCCGTCTTGTTGCGATTTCGCCACATGTGCTTGAGCCGGCCTCGCGTCGCGGCCTTACTTAGTGTCGGACCAGCGCCATCATCGCGCCAAAGCCGACGAACACGCCGCCGGTGAGCCGGTTGAACATGCGCGCGACGCTGCGGCTCTTCAGACGGCTGCCGATACGCGTGCCGAAACCCGCGTAGACCAGATACCAGCTCACCTCGATAACGGCAAACGTAGCCACCAGAATGCCGAATTGCGGCAGCCTGGGCAGCGCGGCGTCGATGAATTGCGGCAGCAGCGCTGCGGCAAACAGAATCGCCTTTGGATTGCTGCCCCCAACCAGGAAACCGTTACGGAACAAAGCAAGAGGCGAACGGATCGGCCTCGCGGCCAGTTCTTCGACTTCGGACGCGGCCACCTCGTCGGCCGGAGCGCGCCACGCCTTGATTCCGAGGTAGACCAGATAAGCCGCGCCGATCAGGCGCAGCGCATTGAACAGAGCCGGCCACGCTTCGAGAAAGACGCCGAGTCCGGCCGCCGATACCGCCAGCATCAGCACCAGCGCCGACAGACAGCCCGCCATGGTTGCACTCGTGCGCCGTATGCCGTGCCGCGCGCCGTGCGTCATGACGAGCAGCATGTTCGGGCCGGGAATAGCGCACACGACAAAAACGGTGGCGACGAACAGCCACCAGGTATGCAGACTCATGGCATCACCGTGTAGAAAATGGGACCACTATTATCCATTGTTGTGGGGCGGGCGCGCACAGCGGTTGTGCAGTAACTCTTTCAGCGGCCGGCGCGGCGCGCCGCCACCTGCCCCAGCACGGCAAAGTCCTTTTCGCCGTCGCCATGCGCGATAGCGTCGATCAGACTGTCACGCACGACGCTCGCAATCGGCAGCGGCGTCGTAACCGCGTCCGCTGCGGCAAGCGCAAGGCGCAAGTCCTTCAGTCCGAGACGCGCCTTGAAGAGCGCCGGCTCATAGCGGTTGTCCGCGATCATCTTGCCGTAGCCCGCGTAGACCGGCCCCGGGAAAATGCCGCTCGTAATGACGTCGAGAAAATCCTGGATCGCGAGGCCATGGCCCGACACCAGAGCGGCGGCTTCGCCGAGTGTTTCGACGGCCGCGCCGAGCATGAAATTTGCCGCTACCTTAATCACATTCGCCTGTTGCGGCAGGGAGCCGATGCGCCAGGTTTTCTGACCGATCGCGTCGAAAACCGGCTGCACGCGGTCGATCGCCTCGGCCGGCCCGCCCGCGACAATCGTCAGCTTGCCTGCCGCGGCCACGTCGGGCCGGCCGAGCACGGGCGCTGCGACGTAATCGACGCCGCGCGACGCATGCGCGGTCGCCAGTTCCTCGGCAAGCGCGACAGAGATCGTCGCCATGTTCACGTGGATCAGCCCGCGCGGCGCGTGCTCGAGCAGCGACGCCGTCACGACGTCACGCAGCGCGGCATCGTCGGCGAGCATGGAAAACACGGCGTCGCCGGCAAATGCTTCGGCCGGCGTAGCGACGATTCGCGCGCCGCTCGCGGCGAGCGCCTCCGCGCGTTCCGGCGAGCGGTTCCATACGCGCACCTGGTGCCCCGCTTTCAGAATGTTTGCAACCATCGCGGCGCCCATCTCGCCGAGGCCGATAAAACCTATGTCCATCTGTGACTCCGTCATCTAAAGATGTGGAAGTAAAGCACAGTCATGCGACAGACGCAGAGAACCACGCAACGGCGGTGCGCGTGGCGGTGACTTCAGGGTCGGTGCGCGGTGAGGTAAGCAGGCGGTCGGGGAGCGCAGCCGGAAGACGCAGCGGCCGGCCGACACCCGCTGCACACCCAGCGGCCCACCTCGCCCCTCGCCCCTCGCCCCTCGCCCCTCGCCCTCGCCCCCACGCGACGCCTCGCGGTGCCATACTGCGACGATGGTCACCGCGACTTTCCGCTTCTACGAGGAGCTGAACGATTTTCTCGCCCGGCCGCTGCGTCGGCGCGCGTTCGCCTACGCGTGCGCGCGCGACGCGACCACCAAGCACGCGATCGAAGCGCTCGGCGTACCGCATACCGAAGTCGAGCTGATCCTCGTGAACGGGGAATCGGTCGGTTTCAATCACCCTGTCGCGGACGGCGACCGTGTTGCCGTGTATCCGAAGTTTGAAGCGCTGGATATTCGCCCGCTGTTGCGCGTGCGTGAACGGCCGCTGCGCGTCGTGCGCTTCATCGCCGACGCGCATCTTGGCGGGCTCGCCCCACTGCTGCGGCTCGCGGGCTTCGACACGCTCTACGACAATCACTTTCCCGACCCGCACATCGAGGCGCTCGCCGCCGCCGAGGACCGCATCGTGCTCACCCGCGACCGCGAACTGCTGAAACGCCGCACGATCACCCACGGATGCTATGTGCGCGCCTTGAGGCCGCGCGAACAATTGCGCGAGGTGTTCGAACGGCTCGATCTGGCGGGCAGCGCGCAGCCGTTCCGGCTATGTCTGATGTGCAACGCGCCGCTCAGGCGCATCACGCGCGACGAAGTCGGCGACCGCGCGCCCGACGGCGTCCTGCAGCGGCACAAACAGTTCGTCACCTGCGACGTATGCCGCCGCGTGTTCTGGGAAGGCACGCATTGGCAGCGGATGCGCGCGTTGATCGACAGCGTCGCGGCAAAGCCGGCGGTTGCGGACGGGTGCGCTGAAGGCGCAGGTGCAGGCGCGACTGGAGGCGCTGGAGCCAATGGAGTTGATCTCGGTGGAGACGATGCCGGGGCTGAGAGGGCGACAGGACGTGAAGGCGTTGATGGTTGAAGACTGACGGTGTTGATGGCTGACGGCGCTGAAGGCGCTGAAGGCGCTGCTCACTGCCCGCGCTGATACCACCACCGGCACTAACGCCATCGACGCGACGGCTCACCCTCCTCCACCCTGGCTCGCCTCGGCGCGCCCTCGCCCGCGGCAACGCACCGTGCGTACAATGCGGGATTACCTATCTGGCAGAGGCCTGACGTATGGCGATGAAAAAGACCGACCTTGAAAAGAACAAGGCACTCAAGCTCAACAATGCAATGAAGCAAAGCACCGCCGAGCGCTTCGGCAAAGCCGCGGCCGCAGCGCCGAAAATCGATCGCCGTGAGCAGCGCAAGCTCGATCAGGCGCAGGGGCTCGTCCCGTTTGCGTGCAAGCTGAACAGCGATCTGGTGGCGCAGCTCAAAGAGCGCGCCGCCGAGCATCCGGAGGGCATGACCGGGCTGCTGAACGAAGTGATCACGCGCGGTCTGGCCAAGTAAGCGTGGCCGGCTGATGCCGCACGCGCGCAACGTGCGCAACTTGCGGAACTTGCGCGCTCGCGGCCAGGATGCCTGGGGCGGGACGCTTGCCGCCCTGCCGTCCACTGTCGTCGCGAACGGAGCCATAAAACAAAAAGGCCAGAGCACGAGCTCTGGCCTTTTTGCTTGCTGCAGCTGCATTCAACCCGGCTGACAAGCGCCGCACGAGCGGCGTGCGTAACCGGCGAAGCAGTGCTCGCGGCAGGACACGCCTGCTTAGTTCTGCGTGCCCTTGTCGTTCGTGCCCGCTGCCGAGGCCGCTGCTGCGACCGGAGCGCGCTTGCCATGCGTCTTCAGCTTCTTGACGTGGTGCTTCTTCACTGCGCTAGCTGCAGTAGCCGGAGCCGCTGCGTCCGATGCCTGCGCGAAAGCCTGAACCGAAACCAGCGCGATAGATGCAGCTGCGAGCGAGACGATAACTTTTTTCATGTGTTGTTCCCCAAACCTCAACGACTGAGTCAGTGTGAATGAAATAGCTGCACGGTGAAGCAGGTAGGGCTCAGGAGCCTTACCGCTCCCCGCGGGAGAGTATTACCTGGCGTAGGCGGTTTGTCATGCGCAAAACCGGATATGTATTTTCCGGGAGACAGCTTGCTTTCGAAACGCTTTCACTCATAAAGCCGGTATACGGGAAATCACCTGGCTGCGTCAGACGAGATTGCGCAGCAGGCTGACAGTGTCGAGCAGCGTCGGCAGAACGCGGTGCAGCGCGGCGTTTGCGGACTCTTCGCCAATCGGCATGCTCACGCTGATCGCGGCGACCACCGTGCCGTGCCGGTCACGCAACGGCACCGCGACGCCGCGCATGCCGAGTTCGAGTTGCTGGTCGGTGACCACATAGCCGTTGCGCCGGATCTCGCCGAGCACTTCGCGCAACCGTTCGACGGTGGCATACGTGTGGGGCGTGAACACCTTGATTTGATAAGACGCCAGCCATTGCTCGATGCTCTCGGGCGCCTGGAACGCGAGCAAGACCAGTCCCGCCGACGACAAAGGTGCCGGCACGCGCGAACCGAGCACGAAGCCGACCGCCATCGCGCGATTCACGCCGTTGCGGGCCACGTACACCACATCGTGCTCGTCGAGAATCGCGACGAGCGCCGTTTCCTGAAGCGTCGCCGTAATGCGCTGCAGAAAGGGCTGCACGGTGCGCGGCAAACGCGCCGAGTCGAGGTACGACTGGCCGAGGCGCAGCACGCGCGGCGCTAGCCAGAACAGCTTGCCGTCGGTATCGACATAGCCGAGCTCGCGCAGCGTCAGCAGATAGCGGCGCGCCGCCGTGCGCGACAGGCCCGCGCGGCCAGCCACCGCAGTGGGCGTCATGCGCGCGTGTTCTTCGTCGAATGCCTCGATGATCGCCAGAGCCTTCGCGGCGCCGGCGATCCAGTCTTTGTCGTCCATCGGGTTGCCTGAAGATGTGGCCCGCTGATCAGGTATTTGCCGCTGGCGCGGTCGGCATGTCGGCGTGTCGGCGTGTCGGCGCGTTGGTCGCGACGCCGCGTCGTCACCTCATCACATTCGTCGTCCCGGCCAGCCGGACCGGCGAAGGCAGCCAATGCGAAGGCGGCGATCATTGCGCGCAATTGTGCCCGAAGCCGGACCGCCGTTGCGCGGTTGTCGCGCGCAAAAGCGCAAGCTCGGGTGACGGTTCGGCCCGCCGGGATGGAAACTGGGGAGCTTCTTACCTGCGAGGTCCGCAAGACGACGGGCGGGAAACCCGCCGCGTCTGCCGCGTTGGCGGCGCTCAGGCGGCCCGGGGATGCGCGTAAAGGTGGTGCTGGGCGTCGCCAGTCGGCGGAAACACACACCAGCAACCGTCGTCGTGACGGAAGAAGAAAAGTCCGCGTGAGCCGCTGCCAGCAGAGGTTTCCACGCGCACATAGCGTCGGCCGCCCACGCGCGTGCGGCTGAATTCGGTGACGTGCACGACCGCGGAAGGCGCCGGCGCGAGCCATTTCTCAACCAGGAAACGCAACGACTGCTCGCTCGCGCCTCTCATGACCCGCTCCTCGTCGGCTTGTTTGCGGGTGCTTCGCGAGTCGCCTCCGGGGTCTCGTCGCGTTCCTGACTGTCGGTCGGGCTTTCCTGCCGCTCGGCCGACGCAAGCGCGATCTCCCGGTTAGTGGCCGCTGCCCGCAGCGTGCTGCAATGGGCCGCATGCCGGATATCCGAAAGAAGACGGACCAACTGTCGTGCTGTTCTGCGCTTCATTCCACACCCCCGCACTGCACCAATCACTTCAGAAAACACTTTAACTCTATGCCCAGGTCGGGCTTTACCAAAGCTGTTTTGACTAAATAGCAACAGCTGCGCTTGCAAAAACAAAGACGCAATCTTTGTACCGTCGCCTCCACCTTGCGCTTGGCGCGCGAACTCATCTGTTCGCTCACGAGCAAACGACAGACAAAAGCTCAGCTCGTCGGAACCGACGTTGCGTGTACTTATCCACACTGGCCTTTGCATAACGTTGGGATAGCGCAGAGAACAGCCTGTGCGCCGAATCTTGATAAGCCGGGTCGCGCGTCGGCATCGGCGAAACTTATCCCGGTCTGGTAGTTTTTCTACAGAAACGTCCCGCACGGTTATCGGCTTCGCATTACCTTGATGTAACGGAAGAATCCGTGGTTATCCACAGAGCGGGCTTACCCTTGTTAACTACTACTACGTATTTATATGAAGGAAGTAAACGACATAGGACAACTGTCGCTGCGCGCCGCTTTTGCAAGCGGAACGCGCGGCTGCGTTGCGGGAGATCCGAACTGAGACCGTGGCTAGCGAACGGCGCCAGTTTCGCTGGCTGGATGGACAGCGGCGGCTTCGCCGATCAAATCCGCCGTGTCTGTCGCGTTGGATGATGCCGTGGGCGTAGAAGCGGACCCCGGAGTAGACGCAGGCGCCGCAGCCGTTACCCGCGCTGATGCGGGCGCTGGTGCCGGTGCCGGTGCGGCTACCTCGACGGGCATCGGCAACAGGCGGGTCTCGACGCGGTCGGTGACGACGGGCTGTGTCCGCACGACCGTCTGCAGATAATGATCGACGAGCCCGAAGAAACGGTCGTAGAACTTGCCCGACGGAATCGTCTCGCTGGAAATTTTCACCATGGCGTCGCTGTTCGAGCGGATGGGCAGCGACAGGGAACCGAGCACGCTCAACCCGACGCTCGCCGACGTATCGCTCTTTTTCAGCGCGAAGCCGTTCTGCACCGCGTTCACGTAGACGATGCTCGTACTGCTCGCCTCCTCGCCCGGCGTGCACACCACATGAAATTCGACCACCACGTGCGTATCGCCGGACGGCTGAAAATTCTTCGTGCCGTCGACGGTATCGTTGCGCGTCATCGTCGTCAGATAGCCTTGACTCAGCAACGCGCGGCGCGCTGCTTCGCACGTGTCGGTCACGCTCGAATTGAAATTGCGTGCATAAGGGCTCGCCCCCGTTTCAAACAGCTCCTGCTGGAACTTGGGAGTGGGCGTGCTGCTGCAAGCCGCAAGCATGATCAGGCCGCACAAGGAGGCGACAGTGGTCTTGAAAAGCGAGGTGGACATGGTCAATCGGGAAAACGCTGCTAGGTGCGCGAGAAACCGCGGAAGAAATGCATTGTAGAGCGGTTGTCGTGCGTGCGTAAAAAGCGTGCAGCGAAGCCGACGGTGCGCGCATTTCGCCGTCTTTCCGCGGGTGATGGGTGGGGAATGGCAACCCTCGGTGGGCAGGGAGTCGGCGAAATCGGCGTCGTGGGCGTGGCTACAGCCATGTATAACGCGATTTCGGCACGCGAAAGGCAAGCGCGCGCGCGACCTGCCGGTTTTGCTTGAAACAGCGGCGCGCGGGGTCGGTTTGCGCGAGATCCGCTTCCAGTACGAGAAAGGCTGCCGCGGTTCGAATGGTGGCCCCGCGGGCGCCGGCAGGAAATGACGGCTCGCCGATGTTCAGTTCGACGGCGCAGGAGGCGCGGCCGACGTCAGCGCGCCGGGCGAAGCTTCACTGCTTCCCGTCTCGCGAGCAGCAGGAGCGGCAAACGCGCTGGTCCGGTGACCGAATGCATCCGGGCAATGCGCAGCCACGCGGGCGTCGCAAATATCCGTCTGCGCGTTAGGCTTTGTTGCCGGGTCGGGATGGGGCGCCACGTTCGCGAAGTCGCCGGCACGCAAGCTGACTTTCTGCGCGTAGGCTTGCGAGCCGCCATAGCTCTTGAGCGCGGCGTTCATGTCGCCGTTGGCCGAGCGCATGTAGCCGTACAGGATTGCAGACCCCACCTCAATGTTGGCCGTCGGCTCGGTGAGATCTTTCACGTTCCTCAAAAGCCCGCGATGCGCGCTCGGCACAACCTGCATGAGCCCCGTTGCGCCGTTTGCGCCCTTGGCCTTTTCCTTGAAGCGCGATTCGATCGAAATAATCGCCAGCAACAGCGCGGGCGGCAACGAATATTTCGATGCCGCGGATTGCACGGCATCCGAGATTTTTTCCGCCTTTTCCTTAGCCAGGCCGAATTTCTGCGTGAGATACGCGGACACGCGATCGCCATTTTCCTCGGCCACCGCGGATTGGGCGAGGCCGAGCGAAAGCAGAATCAGGCAGAGTAACCGGCTCATGTCAAAGGTCTGAGGAAAAAGTCCGGGCATTATAACGCTGCCTCAAAAATAGGCATCCGCCGAGTTGAATGCAGCGTCAGACGGTGAGATTGGCTGACAGCGCCGCGTGGCCCGCGCTCGGGGCCGCGGCGCGCGTTGCCAGCGGGGTTTTTCTTGGCTGTAGTAGGCGTCAGTTAGTTGCGAACTTGGTCCTGTTCGCCAGCCGTCGCGGCTGGGCGCCAAGGTGAGGGGTGCGGCTTCCGCGGATTTGAGACAATGGCGGTCGCGCGGCCGACAAGCAGCCGTTCGCGACAATGGCAGGTTTATCGAACGAGACGTCCTCTGTATGAGCAAGACCGCATTCATCCCCAGTGTCCCGGCAGCGTCAGAGGACGACTTCGAAATTTCCGCGATGTCGAAGCTCGCCGGCTATCGGCGCTTTTTCGGCGTATTGAAGGTAGTTCGCACCACGGACGGCCGCGTGCTGTTCCCGTTCGACGGCGCGCCCGAACTCGGGCCGTATCCGACCAAGGTGGAAGCGATCGCGGCCGCGCAGGTGTACGGCGAGCATATTGTCGCCAGTGACCTGGCTCGGCCGGAGTTGTGAGGCGACGCTCATGAGTCGACGCTCTGCGTGAGTGCGGTTGATTTAAAGCACGCGGCAGTGTGGCGTCACTGTTGGCGGCGGGTCCTTCCATTTTCCCCTCTCGGGTGAGCCCGCACCGGCGGCGGGTTGCAATAAACGTGTAGACGCCCTCGAAGTCGTATCGGGCGGGATCAGCAGCGGACCGTGAACCGTGGAGGAAGCAGTCCACGTTGAGCTGATCGTTTTGTCCGGCGCAGTCATGGCGGCTCCTTGTGGCAGTCCGTCGGCACGATAGCGCCGGGAGTTGTTCTCCGGCCGATGAGGGAAGTGTTCACCATCGAAGGCCATCAGGCTCACGAGGCGCAGCTGGTAACACAAGCCATTCGGGGCCGGTCACCTCTAGGTTTCGATCAAGTTCAGAAATTGACGCACGCGCGGACTGCTCTCGGCTCCGAAAAATGAGTCGGGAGTCGCATCTTCAATAACGACGCCGCCATCCATGAAAACGATACGGTCGGCCACGTCTCGCGCAAATCGAATTTCATGAGTGACCACCAGCATCGTCATGCCCCTTTGTGCGAGGTCCCGCATGACACGAAGCACGTCTTCTCGGAGGGATGGGTCAAGGGCAGAAGTTGGTTCGTCGAAAAGAATGACCTCGGGCTCCATCGCAAGCGCCCGGGCGATAGCTACACGCTGCTTTTGTCCACCTGAGAGACGTCCAGGGTATTCGCCGGCTTTCGCCCCAAGGCCCACCTGCTCTAGCAGCCGCATGGCCTGCACCGAAGCCTCAGCCTTACTCGCGCCCTTCACGCTCACGGGTCCTTCCATGACGTTTTGAAGCGCAGTCATGTGCGGATAGAGATTGAACGACTGGAACACCATTGCAGTTCGCTGGCGGATTGCGCGAATTTGCTTTTGCGTTTCGCGTGTCGGTTTGCGCAGCCCGCCACAATCAACACTGATCTTGCAAATAGAGACCGTTCCAGCGTCGGGCTTCTCCAGGAAATTCAGCGAGCGCAGGAGGGTGGTCTTTCCTGAACCCGATGGGCCCATGATGACGACAACTTCGCCTCCGGAAACTTCAAAATCCACGCCACGGAGAACGTGGTTATCGCCGAAGCGCTTCTGCAAGCCGTAAACTCCGACAGTCTTTGTTTGTTGGTTCATACGTATCGCCTCGACACACGGCTCTCAAGAATAGTCTGAGCGACCGTCAACAATTGATTAATCACCCAGTAGATAAGCCCCACCATCAGGAACATCTCCATGTACCGGAAGGTCGACGCTCCGACCTGATCGGCGACGCGCGTCAGTTCGACAACAGTAATAGTCGATGCAAGCGAAGTATCTTTAATAAGAGCAATCAATCGGCTGCCGACAGACGGAATAGCAATACGAAGCCCTTGTGGAAGGATGATTCTCGACATCGTCTTCCAGTAGCTCATGCCGGTAGATGCCGCAGCTTCCCATTGCCCCTTGTCGACGGCGCTGATTCCTGAACGGAAGTTCTCGCTCAAGTAAGCCGCCGAGAATAATGTCAAGGCAAGCAGCGCCGCAGGGACAGGGTCAAGCGTGACTCCGTATCGCGGTAGCCCAAAATAAATGAGCAGGATTTGTACGAGCAGCGGCGTACCCCGGAAGATCGACACGTACGCGAAGGCAAATCCGCGGAGAGTACGCACGCTTGAGATTCGGCACATGGCGACGACCAACCCCAGCACCGAGCCCAGCACAAACGATGAGAGTCCAAGGAAGACCGTCATCAACACCGCGCTCTTTAGAAGGGGTAGTGAGCGTTCAAAAAGCTCCAGCATGACTTACTCCTTCTGTTTCTTCGCCTTCGCGATAGTGCCAACCATGTCGAAGTCCGCGCCAACCCACTTCTTTGAGAGCGCTTCGAGCGTGCCGTCCGCAACCATGTCGGCAATTGCTTTGTTGACGGCCGTGCGGAGTGCCGCCTGTCCCTTCACCATCGCGGGAGCAGAAAGCTGATAGATGAGAGGCTCACCCACTTCCTTGACGGGAAGGTGATTGACATTTGCATACTTCATCCCACCGAAGTGAGAAATGATGACCGCGTCGATACGACCGCTGCCAAGGTCGTTGAACACGAGGCCCCCGTTATCATAGCTACGAATGTCGGAGTCCTTGAGGTGTGCCCGTGACCATGATTCATTACTCGAACCCGTTGTGACGCCCACACGCTTTCCATTCAAGTCTGCGCGGCTGCGGATGTTGCTGTTGTCGTTTCGGACAAAGATTCGAAACTCTTCGACCCCGTACGGATCGCCGAAGTCGACCTGCTTTTCGCGCTCGGCTGTGGGCGTCAAGTCGTTCATTACGAGGTCGTATTTGTCGGCTTTGAGGCCTTCGACAAAGTTTTTGAACGAGTCAGCGACGAACACTACATTGGGAATTCCTATTCGCTTTGCGACTTCCTTCGCCACTGCAACGTCGTAGCCTGCTGGTTGGTTCCTGTCGTCCAGCATGCTCCATGGTGGACTGCTCTGAGTATTGGCGACGCGCAGCGTCTTGTTTGCTTTTGCCTAGGCAAGCACGTCTGCCGCAAGAGCGTTGCCTGTCGCGATGCTGGATACGCAGACGGTAGCGGCCACTACAAAGAGCACCCGTCGCACAATTTTGATCAATTCCATTTTGTCCCTCACTTGGTTCTTTGAGACGCGGCCTTGCTTGTTTAGGCCTGTCCAGAGCGGACACGACTGAATGCTTCCAGAGCCGTGTTCAGGTCATCGAGAAGAAGGTCGACGTCTTCGAGTCCGATGGAGATTCTGACAACCGGGCGGTCTGTCAGTGGAAAAGGACGGTTCGCCTGCAACGGTGCAGGGTAATAAGCTGCAAGACTATGGACGCCACCCCAGCTCGCGCCGATGGCGAAATGCTTCAGGGAATCAAAAAATCCGGTAAACGCGTCCTCCGGGGCATTTTTCAATATCAGGGAGAAAAGGCAGCCGCTGCTGGAGAAGTCGCGCTTCCAGATTGCGTGGCCCGCGTCCGAAGGAAGGGCTGGGAAGAGGACTTTTTCAACCATCGGATGCTTGCCGAGATACTCCGCGATGCGCAGCGTCGATGCGCTCTGCACGGCGTAGCGCACCTTGAGCGTCTCGAGCCCACGCATTACCAGGAAGCAATCATCCGGGCTCGTCTGCTGACCAAGAATGCTTTGGGTCTCCCGCAGCACGGCGTAAAAGTCGGGGTTGTTCATGCTGATGGAACCAACCAGCAGGTCCGAATGACCCCCGAAAAATTTGGTGGCCGCTTCAATGCTGAAATCAACACCATGTTTTAACGGCTTGAATCCCAAAGGACTTGCCCACGTGTTGTCCATCATCGTCATCACGTTGTGACGCTTTGCGGCGGCCACTATCGCAGGGACATCCGGCATTTCCATGGTCACCGTGCCGGGAGATTCCATGCAAATCATGCGCGTGTTGGGTCGAATAAGTTCCTCGATTTCAGCTCCCGCGGCCGGCGCATAAAGCTCAACGTCCACGTTGAAGTCGGCAAGCCACTTCTGCGCGAACGTTTTCAACGCACCGTAGCAGGCTGCCGAGATAAGCAGATGGTCACCTCCTCGTACGAACCCCATAACAGTTGTCATCAACGCGGACTGACCCGAGGGAGTGACGACACAATGGGCGCCGCCTTCGAGTTCAGCAATTCGATGCTCGAGTTCGCGCGCCGTCGGAGTGCCGGTAATGCCGTAACTGTAGCCATCCGGCTGACGCTCCTTGCGTCGCGTGAAATCCGCAAGCGAATCGAACACGACCGTGGAAGCACGCATCACGGCGGGGGAGAGACTACGGAACGGTTGGCTCGTACGTTTCATCGTTTGCTCAGAGGGTTATCAGTAGGTGAATCAACGATGGTCAGTTTACTTTTTGCCTCGCTATCGGCAACATCGGAAATAATTAGGTCAATAAGTTACTGTTATGAGCATTCGAGACATTGAAGTCTTCCGCGCTGTCATGAATGCGGGAAGCACCAGCAAGGCTTCCGGCCTGCTGGGAATCTCTCAACCGGCCGTCAGTCAAGCGATTCGGCGACTGGAGGTCTTGGCGAATTTCAAGCTGTTCGAGCGCTTGCGCAGCCGGTTGATACCAACCCAGGAAGCCATCGCACTTATGCGTGATGTAGACCGCTACTTTGTCGGCTACGAAGTGATTGAGCACCGCATCAGAAGCCTTCGTTCATATGGGCTGGGTCGGATGGCAATTGCCACGTTTCCAGCTCTTGGAACCGGATTTTTGCCGCGTGTCATCGCGGCATTCGATGCTCCCTCGAAAGACATTCAGATTTCGCTGCAGGTTATGAGCTCGCGGCAGGTGCACGAAAAAGTCTCGGCGGGCGAGGCCGATTTTGGGTTGATGTCGGACGAGATGTCGATGGCCGGGCTTGAACATTCACAATTCGTGCGAATGGCGGGTGTCGCTGTAATGAGCCCGTCGCATCCACTCGCGCGGTCGTCCTCAATCAATATGAAGGACATGACAGACCGCCCGTTTGTGGCACTCAACCCGGAGGACAGCACCCGGCTCGTGCTGGACAATCAACTTTCGGCACGCGACATCCGTCTCAAACCGGTAGTCGAGACGCCCTATTCGCACACTGTGTGTGAGCTTGCTCTTGCTGGAGTTGGACTTGGCATCGCTCATCCGATTGTCGCGCTCGACTTTGTCGGTCGTGGGCTGGTCGTAAAACCGGTAGATGTCGAGGTAATGTTCACGGGAATGCTGGTCTTCCGGCCCGGTACACCTCTCTCAGAGAACGTCAAAAAGTTTTTGCGGCAAATGCGTGTCCAACTGGGGCATGACCAGGACGTCCTTGCACGAGCATTGACATCGCGAGACGCAACCAGGAGCGCGAGTAGAACAAGATAGCCGCGAGAGAATCGGCTGAGCAGACCAGAGGAAAGTGACCCGCGTGCCGTGTCGCTGGGAGCGAGAGGAAACAATCAGCACAGCAATCCGTGTCCCCATAACACCGACTTATAGGGTTAATTTTGTCGGGCGCTTACAGCTTGCTTTTACACTTCTAATATCCACTCCGTCGACCCCATCAACCAGAACGCCATCGACGGCGGAGCAGATATGTACACGACACCCCGCGCACGGGTCAGGCCCACCGACCGCACTGCTTATGACCGGATTTCCATTGCCATCCACTGGCTCATTTTTGTCTGTGTAGTGGCGCTGTGCATCATCGGTTTCCTTTTTTACAAGCTTGATTTCAACTCCGAAAGCTACAACAACTACTACTACTGGCATCGCTCGATTGGAGAAACGGTTTTCGTCGTCATGCTGTTCAGCGTCTTTTGGCGTTTTCGGCGGCCGTCGCCCCCCAAGCTGGATGACATTCCCTGGCGCGCCCGCACGGCGAAACTAACGCAGCGTGCACTCTTCGCTCTTCTCATTGTCGTGCCCGCACTCAAAGTCTGGCGAGGCGTGTATGGAATCGGATGGGAGTTTTTCGGCCTGAAAATACCTGCGCCGCTACCGAAGAACGTCCCGATGGGTCATTTTCTTACTGACTGGCATTACTACACCGCAATTGCGTTGATTGCGCTATCAGTTCTTCACTCCCTGGCTGCGCTCTATCACCACTACTTTCTGAAAGATGGGCTAATCCGCCGGATGAAGCCTTTTTAAAAGCCTTTATTAGATAGGATGACTGATGAACATAATCCAACTCACCACTCGCGCCGCAGTTTTTGCCACCGTACTGTGCACCAGTTCCGCTTCGTTTGCGGCCAGCTCGCCGACCATTGCTTATTTCAACAAGCCAGACTACCACACCGCCGTCTACCTGAAGGGCAAGGAGCCGGTAAAGGTAGCGTCGGTCGAGCTCGACCTGAAGACTGCATCGAAGGTCCTCGTTCAATTCACCAGCGGTATCGCGGACGAGAACTCCAAGGGATGCCCCTGTTCGGTCCGCGCTTTCGTCACTATGGATGGAGAAGCAGCACGGCCGGTTAAGCGAGTAAATGTCGCGTCGCCGGCTGTGCAGGAAGTGGACAAGTACGAGCACGACAGACAAAACCTCGACGCATCGACTGTTTACGAGGCGCCGAAGGGGAAGCACACGTTCACCGTTACCTTCCAGAAAATGGACGGAGATACGGACGAGATTGAAGTCTATTACCCGAACGTTCAAGCAATCGCCTTTCCGAACTGACTCTACGGCGCCTCGCTGAGACTTTGCAACCATGCTGGGCAGTTCGCAGCCCAGCGCTCGACGACGTGAAATGAAATGAAAAAAAACGATGTATTGTTGGTCTTGGCAGGTTGCGCGATAACCAGTCAGGCGTTCGCCCAATCCAGTGTCACGCTCTATGGCGTTATTGATACCGGCATTGGCTATATTCACAACTCGCAGACGTCGCAAGGGAACCAGTCGACGCAGGTAAAGTTTGGCGGAGCGCTTATGGGCTCCCGGTGGGGCGTGAGAGGCTCAGAAGACCTCGGTTCTGGAGTGTCCGCAATTTTTCAATTGGAGAATGGATATAACCCTGGTACAGGTGCCCTTGGCCAAGGCGGCCGACTGTTTGGACGCTCTGCGATAGTGGGTCTATCCAGTCACCTTGGTACCATCAAACTCGGTCGAACGTATGACCCGGTCACCGACCTTGTACAGCCGCTGACTGAAGACAATTTTTTTAGCGGACTGTTCGCCACGCCTGGTGACGTAGATAACTACGACAATGACCTGCGGGTCAGCAACGCGATCAAGTACATCAGCCCCATGATGTCTGGCGTTCAAATCGAAGCGCTCTACGCGTTTGGAGGGGTAGCTGGGAGCCCCGGGTCCGGGCAGACATACTCGGCAGCAATCAGCTATACGAGTGGACCGCTCGGAGCAGCAGTTGGCTATCTCCACGCGGACGGCGGCAACACTCTCACCAATGGCATCCGCACGTGGACGAGCAGTTCGGATTCGCTGTTCTTCTCTGCAATAAATCAGGGTTTTGCTTCTGCCAAGTCGATTGACATCATCCACGCGGGAGTTCAGTACATTCTTGGGCAGTTCACTGTCGGCGTAGGTTATAGCCACAGTCAGTATAGCCGTGACGCAAACTCGCGCTTCACCGACGCGGCCAGATTCAATAATGGCGCAGCATATGTGAATTACGCCCCTCGGTCAGACGTTCTGTTGGGTGTAGGGTACAACTTCACGAAGCTCAATGGGCCGGCGAACGCTTCGTATCATCAGGCAAACCTGGGCGCCCAGTATTTGCTGTCCAAACGCACGTCGATTTACTGGACGGCGGGCTACCAGAAAGCAAACGGCACAAACCTCTCAGCGGCGGGAGCGCTTATATCGGCACAGGCGTCAGTTGGCTCATACGGCGTCAACTCCGGAACCGGGAGTCAACTGGCGACCGTTGTGGGAGTTCGTCACAAGTTCTGACTGTCGATCCGGTCTGAGGCTCAAGTTTGCGACGCGGATTGCCGATATTCAGAGTGCCGTCATTGCATTCAAACAGGAACATTAAAATGCGCACTCTGGTTTCACTGTTCGCAGCCGTCACTGCTCTGGTCGCGCTCCCCGGATGTACCACAACCCAGAATGTCGCAACGGGGCCACAGGCGAAAGGCTGGCCGATGACAATCGCCTGCTTCACCGCCCATGGCGGCCGGTCTGCGGATATGGACGCAGCAATCCAACGCAATCTGGAGAATCACGGGTTGTCGGTGTTGTTAGCGCCAGCGTGCGATAAGGCCGACGTGAACGTTACGTACACTGACAGCTGGCGCTGGGACATCGTCATGTACCTGCGTTCAATGGACATTCGCTTCTACAAGGCTCCAAGCGGCGGCCTCATCGCCTCGGGGCACTGGAATAACTCGGTGTTGCACAAGTTTCCTAATGCGGATGGCGTTGTTCAAGACTTGGTAGATGAGATGTTCAAGGAGGCGGGGGAGCCGTCGGCCGTCCGAACGAAAGCAGCAGCGAACTGACAGGCCCCCGGGTTTGTCACTCACCATGCGGCGAAGCGGTCAGCGGCGAGTGATGCTCCCGTCGACTTCGTTCACCCATCGGGCCTGCGTAAAGATGTCCACGTAATTACCTGGTGTCAATGCGGAAACTATCCGCGTTGACTGCAAGCGTCTGTCATCTTCTCAAACCACGCGGCGATAGCCGTTGATAGTACATGGCCGATCACCGTGACACATTTCAGATTCGTATGTCTGAGTGCTGGGCCCAGGACGTCGAGCGAAGAGGAGGCAGACGGAAGATGAGTGTCAAATTCCAACCATGCGCCTGCTGCGACTATTTTGCCGTCGATAGCGACGAGGACTGGGAAATCTGTGCCGTTTGCTATTGGGAGCAGGACCCGCTGTGCCTCACGCATCCTAACTTCCCGTCCGATGCCAACCATGGTCTGTCGCTATGCGACGCTCAAGGTAACTTCGAGCGATACGGCGCATGCGCGGAACGGTGGATTAGCCGCGCGCTACCGGCGGCTAAAAGGAATTTTTATGGGCGAGGGCCGTCGAGGTTTTGAACGCGTTACCTCGTATGGCCTCGGCCTCACCTCCAACGATTGGATGGTTGGAAAATGGCGCTGTTTCAGTTCCAATGCCCGCAATGTGACAAATGGCATGAGAGCGAGCCAAGTGTCGATTTTGCGCTGCCAGACGCCACTGGCCCCTTATGTGGCGACTAAAGTTTTGCGTTGATTGTGCCGTTATCGAATCCGTCGAAACAATCCGAGGGTGGGTAAATGGCACTGAGAACCGTCCCAGCCATGGCGATTTGTGCGATGGCCTTCGCGGCGATGTCGGGATGCGCCGCGCGCCCACCGGTTGCATTTGACCCGCCGTCCTCCGCCGCCTGCTGCAGTTCCTGGAAACAGGTTCACTTCAAGCAGATGACCTCGAACGAGGTTAGCGGAGTGACCATAAGCATAGAGAATAGCCCCACGTTTGAATTCTCCGAGGGGCGTTCAACATTCGTTGCCTATCAGCTACCTTCGGACAGGTTCAGCTCAATGATGGTCGAGACGTACACAAGCTCGGACCTGCTGCCAATGGCGACGTTGTTTCGCCCAAGAGCGCTGTTCCTCGATTCACACTTAAGTGCAGTCGGGACCGCAGACCTAGCCGCGATGAAACGCGGCAGTAAGCCTTTGCGCGGGGCGTATTACTACTCGACGACATCCATTCCCGCCGACGCGACTTACGTTGTCATTTATGCAGCGTCTTCCAGGAACACCGACCGAATTGTTACGCATTCACGAAACGGCGAGATGTACGCGTTCCCTAATGCTTACGAAGGAAAGATTTCCATCATTCTGCGATGAACAAGCTAAAGAAACTAACAATCCGCCGGTTGCTCCCGGCCTTAGTCTTTGCACCGTTGATGAGCGGTTGTGTCCACCCGTTGATGACGACTGATATCAAGCTCGACCCAGGTGATAAGACTGCGAGGCTGAGGGTCCGCTTGGTGAGCGAAGGTTCGGTGACTATTCTTCAGTATGCGCCTTCCAAATGCTACGCCTTCTCCGACCCCGCAGTCAGGTCTCTTGCGACAATCTATAAGGGCGAGAAGGGATTTGGCATTAGCTTGACGTGGCCCGCAAAGCTAGACATGCCGAGCGACCTACATGACGTACCGCAATACTCCTACGAGGAGATATTGGTTAAGGCCGAAACCCCGCTCGATTTCGGCGTTAATTGGGCCTACGGAAACCAGTACTTCGTTTACCGCGCCAATGCAATCGCACAGTTCGTCCCGGAGGCTGGGAAAGACTATGAACTGCGGGTTTCTGGCGCACCCAAGACCCCGTTGCGGCTGGCCATTGATGAGCTGCAGCTCAACGACGGACACATCACTCGAGTGCCAATTGCGGTCCAGCAGCTCCACCTGTGCGGCACCTGACGCGAGGGCAGTCTCTCTACAAGGATTACTGTAGAAATGCTGCATTTCATCGAAGATAGCGGCAGCGCCACTATCCGCTACTCTCGCGGGTCACAGTGGGCGTCTGCGTTTTGCCTTGTCGCTAGTGGTGATTCTCGGGTGCGCTGGCTACGCTGTATGGCTTAAGAAGCCTGGTCTCTTCTCCGAAGAGTGATTCCATGTACCCGCGTGCTTGCTCGGTTTTGGCGTCCTCTTACGTGCCATTGTTCATTACGGCGTTCTGAGGTCACCGATTCAGGTCGCCACCTCCGTGGACGGTTCGGCAGGCAATCTGGGCATGGCGATATCCGGGACCGTTCACTGTGGCCTATGTCAAGGTTGGGACCAAAGCGCCGCGTTTTAAGATTGAACTGCGTTATACCGGCGTTTATCAACGATTCGCGGGTGATGTCACGCCGGAAAGACTGCCCTTCATCGTCGAGCAAGTTAAGCTTGGCGCCGGGGAGTTCGCGGCAGAGCGTGCGCGACAGGAAAGTCGCGTACAGGCCGAAGCAAAGCAGGCCGAACACGAGGCCGAAGTTGCGCGCGTTCGCCAAGCTGCAACCGAGGAAAAACAGAGGGCCGACGCGCAATCCGAACAGCTTGCACAATCGCTCGCGGAGCAGACCCTTCAGCGAGTTCAAACGGAGCAGTTGCTGCTGAAAGAACGACTCGAACGGGCAGAGGAAAAGCGTCAAAAGCAACTGGCAGATGAGGCAAAGTTCTCGCAAGCCTTCGACATCGCCACTGGGCTTTTTCGGAGATTGCGTGCCGAGATTTCGATACTGTACGGCGCAGCCCTGTTCATCATTTTGGGGTGGAATCCGACCTCCGTTCAAATCTCCTTTGTTGTCGCGCTAACCATGCTCGGCTTTTGGTTTATTCCTAATCTGGTGTTGGATAAGCTTTTGTATTCGCATGTCATATCGCACTTCAAAGCGAACTAACGCGGCGTGAAGTGGGGCACATGTTGCCCGAGAGCGAAAGACCCGAATTCCACAATCGCTCGTGGGCAGCTACCTGGTTTGCCGCCGCGGCCGGGGCCGCTGATGCCACAGTGACATCAGCGAGCGAATCGACCGTCCCGGACACAAAGAGCGTAATCACACAATAGTCGGGGCATTTAGCTCGAAATGTGGGCGAATACGGCCGTCAGCAGAAATTTCGACTGACAGCCGTAAGCCCGCCGAGCAGGTGCGACATATTGACAAGTCGCTGGGCGACCAAGTGGCGAACGTCGCGCTCGCATTGCAACGTTCCGCACACCGCAAACAGCGAGGCGACCAGCGCTTCCTGCCGGAACTACTCCTGCAGGGGCGGCCAGATGATGAAGTTCACGTTGCCCGTCTCATCCTCAATGGTCACAAACATCACGCCCTTCGCGGTTCCTGTTCGCTGACATACCGTGGCCAGCCCACAACCGCGAGCAAGCCTGCCGTTGCGGTACGTCATGAGTGTTGCGGCCGACACAAGACGGTGTTCAAGCAGCACCGGCCGCAGCAGCGAAAGCCGGTGTTGCCCAAGCGTGAGGCTCACAGAGTTGTAGTCGGCATCCTCGACGACAAGGACCGGCCTTACTACGAGCACAAACTTGCCGCTTGAGACGAGTCTCTCGGATTTCGTGGCGTACGAGCGACTCTTCGACAAATTCAGTAGTCGGCGCTGCTCTGGCATTCACTTCGTAAGTGGTGTGATGTCCGACGCAACACGTTTGGCGACTGCGTACAGCCGAGACGCCACATGGGTTGCTGCCACAAAATGCTTCGTCTTGGCTGGCCCTTTGGAAGTATCAGCAGACCTTGAAAACTGCACAACGATTCCCAGGTTTGCGAGCTTTGGAGCAAACGGCCCAACGTCAGAAAACAGATTGACGGGTACATCGGCGTCAGTGAAGGAGTTTCTTGTTGCTTTCGCCGTAACGTGTTCAACAGCGACAACTCCTGGAAACGTAGGTAGTTGCAGGGTCGGATGCTTTGGCTTGTGTGTCAGTGCATGAGCGCGGTCGAACCATTCAATGAACTCGATGAAATCTCGGTCGTTCAAGCTCTCGGCAGCCATGAACATCTGTTCCTCTTCATCTGTCGCCCTAGAGTCTCGTTGCAATATGACAGCCGTAAGCACGCCGATGACCATCGGACCGATGTCCTTACTTGCGCACAAAGCAACTCGCCGATAGGCATCGAAAAGTAGCGACGTTTCGGCATCACCACCAGCCAGCTTTTTAAGCAGGTCGTTTAGATTCGCAGATTCAAAATTTTCGTCTCCCTGCTTTCTCACCTCGTCGACCAGCTGAGCCAAGAATACCTCTGCTCGATGTTTGCTCCAGCGACCTATAACGTGCGCCTTGAACCTATCAATCAGCAGGTCAATACCAACATCCTTAGCTTTGTCGACCAGCAGTTTTCCTGTTGCGGAAGCGATTGCAACCGATGCTATGTCCATAATTTCTTGCTTGCCTGCTATCTGTGATGTTGAGCTAGAGTACAAGTCGCATACCGGCAAAGCCACGCGAAAAAGTCACCGTATATTCGACGGTCACCTCAGTTGCATCCTCCAACCAATACCTGGTGGTCGCTATCCCCTAGGGTAATCTTCCATCATCGTCCCATCGAAGAAGTTGCTATGCGCATTTTTCTCAATGACGCTGCAACCATCATTATAATTTGACGCTAATAATCCAGCATCACCAAACGTCTGTCGACCATGGCTGCCAACGTCAAGACCACCGCTATTCCCGCTGCAGGATACGTTTATCAAACGATGCAGGGTGTCAATGTGCTCTGCGACTGGCTCGACGCCCCGACCCGATATACGCGAGTTCGCTTCGAGTGTGACGCTGACGAGGTTGCTCCACAAGGTCTCGATGACCTGGTTGCTGAGCGCCCCGACGGGAAGGCCGACCTGTGGCAGGTGAAATTCACCCCGGCAGAAGAAAAGCATATGTTGGATTGGGAGTGGCTGCTGGAAAAACCTGGAAAGAAAGGGGGAAAATCCCGGTCAAATCTGAGGAAGTGGTTCGATGCGCTCAAGAAAATCGAGAGCAACCGCGTTGGCCACGTTCGCCTGCTGACAAACCGGATTCCCGATTCAAGTCTGGAAGCATGTCTTGGCGGAGGCAGTCACATTGATTATACGAAGGCGCCAACGGAAATCCAGCTTAAGGTGATTGAGGAGCTGGGCGGCCCGTCCAACGCAAAGGAGCTTTTTGATGCGCTGGACGTTCGTCACAGCGACAAGGGTTTCGCAAGTATCGAGAGCCACGTCACGGCGAGGCTCAGACGCCATTCAACACCTCAGGGTGTTGAGGCGCTCAAGAACCGGGCCATCCATTGGTCCATTCAAAAAAATCAGCCTGCCCCGGACGGCTGGATTACGCTCGAAATGCTTCGCGCGACCCTGCTTGTCGAGGCTCCCGAACCGCTACCCGAGAACTTTGCCATCCCACCGGGATACCGCGTACCTGACACTGCGTTTTTTCTTTCGTTCATTAACGCCATTGAAGCTATTCCGGCTGAACCGATTGTGCTGACTGGACCGCCTGGTCGCGGCAAGAGTACCTTCCTCAGCAAAGCATGCGAGCTATTGCAAAAGAAGGGCATACCGTTAGTGCGGCATCACTACTATCTCTCGTCAACGGACCGGTCGCACGACCGCCATACGAGCTTTGTCGTTGAAGAGTCTCTACTAGCTCAAATCCAGCATTTTCATCCCGACGTCCATGTGCCCGACCGAGCTTTAGGCTCCGCCCTCGCCGCATGCGCCGCTCACTACAAGAAACGCAATAAGCCATTCGTTCTCCTTCTTGATGGCCTCGACCATGTCTGGCGCAACCAAGGCCAAGATAAGCGCCCGCTAGATGAAATCTTCAATCAAGTGCTGCCGGTATTCGACAATTTGGTCGTTGTGGTAGGAACCCAACCAGTCGAAGACGCACAGCTGCCGAGTCGGTTGCTTGCCGGCACGCCTCGCAGTACCTGGAGAGAGCTCCCGGTCATGTCGGCGGACGCAGTCCTTCAATACGTACGGAAACAGGTCGAACAGGGTCGACTACAGATAGAACACAAGCGCCCGTACGCTGAAGAGGAAATCCAGTCAGCTGCGGCTGAAGTACGTGCGCGTACGAATGGTCACCCGCTGCATGTAATATATGCAATAGAAGAACTCATCCGCTCAGCCCGCCCACTCTCGAAATGGAGTGTTGAACAACTCCTTGGAGATATGAGCAAGGATGTAAAAACATACTATGCCTCACTATGGAATCTTCTTCCAGCTAGCCAGAAGGACGTGTTGAGGCTCGTCTGCGAATTCCCATTTTTCTGGCCGACATCTGGTTTTGCTCAGATAGCTCGGATTGCAGGTGCGCCGCTACCCGAGGTTTCCGCAGTAATGCATTTGCTCTACAGTTCTCCAGCGGGGCTCAAACCATTTCACGAAAGCTTGGTCGTCTTTATCAAGCAGACCGATGACTATGCGCCTCGAGTCAAAGCGTTGATACCATCGGTGGAGCGCTGGCTGAGCCATGAGGCGCCAAATAGCTTGCGCGTCAACTGGTTGTGGTCTGTGAAAGCGAAACAAGGCCATCCCGAAGACCTCATTGAAGGTCTACAAAGGGATTGGATAATCGACCGATTATGCGAGGGATACCCTACTGAGCTATTTGAGAGTCTTATGGCAGACGCAGAGGAACACGCTGTTTGCCGTGCGCGCTATGCAGATGCCTATCGCCTCCGTCATCTAAAAACGAGGTCGCTGAACAGCCTGTCCTACCAGCTTACTGGAATCGATGCGGTGCGCCTCAAAGCTTGCACATGGACGCTCGCGCGAGACTCTAGCGTTATGGAGGAAGCCGTTGCATCACGACACGAAACATCTGCCCTCGACGTGGCAGCACTAAGCCGCGCCCTTGCGACGCGCGGTGACTACGGTACCGCGCGAAAGAGCGCCACGGAAGCCCTGCATCGGTTCAGAGGTGAAAGCCGTTTCGTAGGCCGACGTTGGGGCTACGAGTCGCGGGCGGAGGAACTCTACCTCGTGAGCACCTTCGTTGGCCTCGGAGTGGCTGGAAGTACGCCCGAACGAGCTGCCGAAATCGTCATGTCGAACTCCCTTGAAATCGGGAAAAAGGTCGTCGGGGCTTACGTCGACGCTGACAATGTCAGCGGACTTGTCCAGATAGCGAGCCTACTTCCGCAGGGTGAGCAGAAAACCATGGTATGCGATGCCGCGGTTCGAGCCGCGGCCTTAGCTGATGCCGAGCTCGTCTCGTGGAGTAATTTTCAAGACTTGTCTTGTGGTCTGTTGGCTGCGTGCATGGGCGCAATGAAGGGAAAAGACATTCTGGTCTTCCCCGGCGGCTCTGAGGTCGATTGGTCGCAAGCGCAGTACGCCGATAGACAAGAAGCGTTGACGCAACTTGCGCGCTTTTGGTTCTTCGGCGCAGTACACCTGCACATGACAGTTGCTGGGGAAGATTTTTGCTTTATCAAGACACCGACGTTCAAGGACCGTGAGAATGTATCTGACTACCTCGAGAACCTCACGGCTGTTGCGGCGGACGTAGCAAAGCGCTGGTCAGCCGGGGAATCGGTCTCGTTCCTCTATGTCCATCGGTCGTTCGAATCTATCCCGGTGCCGGATTACAGCAACTATCAGCGTGGAGAAGGCGCAGCGACTTTTCGCCGAGCTCTAAATGCGCTTGCGGTTGACCTTCACCTGCTAGATTCGCGGATGAGCGGCAACACCTTGGTCACATCCAAAGAGGTAGATGAAGCATTGCGGCTTTCGTGGTTTGACGCCGACCATTTTCGTTCAGTCTATGTATCGGAACTCGTCAAGGTGCTCACCGACGACGCAGCAGAATTCTTTATTCTCCGGCAACGAGACGACCGCAATGCCGTGGTCGAAGAGGAAACTGGAGCCCGGATGCGCGCGTTCTTGGACCTCTGTGAGATGTCACTCCGGCACGGCCTCGCAAACCTCGCGGGAGAACTCTGCCGGGTTACGTGGGAACTGGTGCTTGGTTACGGCCAACGAAAAGACCCCGCCCTCCCCGATGTGATGGATGCCATCAGCTACCTGACGTCGGTTGCTCCCGACGACGCTCGTCGACTGCTCTACGAGATTTCGCCTCAGATTGAAAACGTCTCTGTTTATACGGACGGCAAGGGAACCAGGCATGTCGTTGCTGAGGCCAATGAGCTTCTAGCAAGGTTAAATCGAGAAGCACTGGCTGAAAAACACAGACAACACGTCGACCTTGGACAATGGGATGAAGCAGAAAAAAGTCTTGCGACCTATATGACAACCGCAGAAGCCATATCCCGCACGCTCGCCGCGGTAGCGAGAACGGGTATGCAAGATGAAACTGTCCGCGATTTGGAGGATGCCGCCAAGTTGGAGAACTATAACGCGTCGCAGCTTCGTGACGTGGCTAACGAGCATATGGGTTGGGACATCGGCACGATAGCGAAGCCAGAATCAGGCGGCACATCAACTGAGTTTCCTCCGTTTGAAGGCGACATAAGCACATACGCCGTCAACGAGCTGAAAAGACTTCAAACAGACCTTGCTGAACACTATGGTGTTCGCCGTGAAGTTTTGAAGCAATGGTACGCTCATTGGGAATCGCAGGGTCTAGGCTCGGACCTTATCCGAAACTTAGAGCCTATGTTGCTGTCTGCCGACTGCCGCGATAACGACCTTGCGGGGCTTCTTGACGCTGCGTTTGCGACAAAGCTCAGGCTTGAAGGGCCAAGAGCGGCTTTCCCCTATATCGTTCAAGCCCAGCGCATGAACGGTGGGTGGCTGGGGCCGATGTATTTTGAAAGTAGGAAAGAAACTGAGAGTCGACTTCGCATCGCGGCAACGAAGTATCGGAGTCGTGGCGATGAATTCTTCCTTAAGTCTGCGTTCGGTCTTTTCGGACCAAAACCTGACCGAGTTATTCCAACCGACATCATGGTATTTTTCCTAGGACGACTAGGCCGCACCGGCGAAGCAATAGCGTTCGCCGAAGCAATGGTTCGCAGCGTTCAGGAGGATACGAGAACTCTCCGACTCGAGAGACCTGCGTGGGCCGTGCATTTGATGAACGGAGCTTCAGCTTGAACTCTGACCTTGCGATGCTCATCGCGCGCTTTAGATGGCCTGTCGCATCAACTCGATGGTGGGCAATGCAAGAGCTTGCCACCCTCCTACTCGCACCTGAGATGCGTGAGGAGGTGACAACTTCCTTGCTTCAGGAGTTGAAGGGATGCAAAGTGGAGGCGGAGGCTGTCGAGCTCGTATGTATATTTTGGATGGCGACGAAGAGAGGTTTTATCCCGCCGCCAGAACTGGGGGCGAGGCTCGAACGGCCTTCCACACTATCCTGTCTCTTAATCCGCGATTGTGGCCTTTCCTCGGATGGCGACTGCGAGCATCATTTGCAGGTTGCTCCTCCGCATTTTCAAGAATCGCCAAAGTTCTTCGAGATGCAAGGCGCTGATGTGCCGCGGTTTTTCCTGACCGCGATGCAGCGACTGGAACAACGTTCGAACTTACCGTTTGTTCGGCAGTGCAATTACGAATGGACATTGTCCGCAGACTCTCTTCCAGGCGCCCCTTACCAAGGCGACGTAGGACATTTTGTTCGTCCCATTGGGCCTAACCCTACCGGCGCTTTCGCCAATCGAAATTTCCTTCGTATGGCGTCCGCCTATCAACGGACGCTTGCGGTCGCACGAAAGTTTTGGCGTATGCCCGCCGACTTGGTGAACCGCCTAGCGCTGGATGTCCTTCCTCTTGACCCGACACTTGCGTTCATGCGACCGTCTCGTCCGTCGTGGCTTCCGGCGTTCGATGACCATATCACCCGCGACTCCGCTTCGGTTGAGATGTATATTCAAAGCCTCGCCCGGTCGTTGCGGTCCATAGCACAAGGACGCGTGTTACTTTCGCTATCGACCCCCGTACATGTTGACCCGCTCAGCGTAACCGAGCTATCCATAGTTCGTTGGCGACACCACGGTGAAGGTTTGGTAGACGCGCAAGGTCTACTTGAGCGATTCTCTAAAATCCAACGAGGCGGGGGCTATGAAGGATGCCAGACGTCAGGTTTGCAATGCGTTACTTCCGTACCAGTTTTGACACTCGCGGACGTCTTGGATAGCAAGTCTAACGCTGCCCCGCTCGCTTCGACGTATGGCTTCAGTCGCCTCGGCTACCTTCAACGCGATTTGTATCCTTCGCGGCTCCACTATCCGGTCGTCACCGATACAGAAGGTCCCATTTCCATTCAGCCGAACGACGGTTGCCTTAGCATCTCGAGCACGAGCGGACCAATCGCAACACTAAGCTACTGGAATGCTGGATGGAACCCCGTTCACCCGATCGATATGAGCGGACTATGCGGAACTGCGCTTGTTACCGAACCAGGCATGGAGACATTCGCCCCCCGCCAAAAGTCGCATCGAGACTTCTATCTTTGGTGGGTGACTCGCAAACGTCGCGCTACATCTTACGAGGCATTTACATCTGAGAAAAGCCTCTGCGGCATACTTTTCACTGAATGAAGAGCCGTCCAGCGTATCGAGCGAGGAAGGCATTTTCAAAGGCGATGCAACGAACGATGCGGCTTGAAAATGCCGACAGCCAACACGAAACATGCGTTCAGAAAAATTTAACGAAGTTGAACACGAAGCCATCGTGCTTTTGGCGGCTTGGGAGATGCTTGGAGGCATGGTTAACTATGCATTTTTCAACAAACTCAAGCGAACCAACGACGTCCTTTTGATGTTCGACAACTCCAACGATAAGAGATTGTTCAATATTTTATTGGGTGATTTTCTATCTCAGCCTAACGAACGCGGTGCAAACGACAGCTTTCTTAATCTGAAGAAGCCGCCCAAGTCAGGGCGCCCCACCGACTACACGTTCCTCTTTTACTTGCGACAAATATGCGCAGCGCCAAAGCTTGCGAAGAATAGCAACTGCATACAGAAGCCGCTTGACACGCTATCGACGTGGCTCGAAGCCGACTGCCTCGTTCCTAACGTCTGGTTCGGCGAGATAGATGTCCAAGTTGACGTTCGCATAGAAAGGATTCGCTACATAAAGATTTGCGGGGATATTGCCACGCACAACTTTTCGCGCCTACAGTCGAACGTTGAAAAAATTGCGCAAACCCTTAAGCGAAGTGGGGTTGAGATTAGTGCCGAAGAGGGATTTAAGGCGTTACCAGGCTTCTATGAATGGTTCCATGAGAATATATTCACCTACCACTCAAGCTACATAGCTGAAATGCTGAACGACTTGCTATGGGGAATCAACGATTATCTGGCTGATGAATTCTCGCAGTCGTACACACAAGAGTCTGGGGAGGACCATCGGTATCGTTATGAGTATCCGGAGCATTGCAATCATTCATTCGCTCGGTCTGCGTACTGGAGCCTAATGAACCATGTACGTCGTGGACCATATCTACCGCGGTTCAAGGTGTCCCCGTCGCTCTCCACCGAATATTGAGTAGAGGCCGATTTTTCCGAGGCAACGGTGTTGTATGACACCGGCTCCCGTGAAGTCATCCGGGGTCAACACTTGTTCAAAGGCGATGGTCCAAATGACGGATAGTTCAGTCGTAGCGCATTGGCTACTTCGACGGCCGTACTACAAAAGAGATGCAAAGGAACACATGACGTACGCCGAGGCGATTCGCCCAATCCGAAACCGTCTCCGGAAATTTTCCTATGGCAGCGTTTTGGCCGAACTATCTCAATTCATCAAGGCCGAGTCGACAGCAGATGATGGGAAGCCGCACGCGCCATGGCTCGCCGAGCGCGTCGCAGTCTGGGTGTTGCGCGATGAGCCGCGTATGTATGGTTCCGTGGAAATCCCGCGGCAAGAGTTACGGCGGTGTATCGACCAAGCCTGGAAGCTCGCGGACTTGGCGTTCGCTGGATTCGGACCCGGTCGCTCGTTTCACCTCGCGCTTCGGTCGTGGATTCTCCCGCAGATTCCACACCAACGAGTGCAAGAGCTGGGCCCCTTCGCGCGTCAGATTGACCTCATAAACCAACTGCAACCGAACTCCCATCTCTACCGTCTTTTCCAAGAGAGCTTGGGCATGCCGCCCATGGACTTTCTCGGCCTTGCGACCCTCTTTCGCAAACACTCACTCGAAGATATTTCGACCGTGATGGCTGCGAGATATAGAGTGGCATTGCAGGGAATTTTTGGACGAGCACCCGTCGAAAAATTCTATCAAACGATGCTCATCCCCCGACCGGTGACTGCGGAGCAATTCGACGAGGTCAGTTCCGACGAGTGGTTCCAGCCGAACCTGCTGTATCGGTCACCCTTCACGCGTCTGGACAATAACACTTGGTACTTCTGGGGGCGCTGCTGCCTCGACCGCAATCTCGGATACGCGTTGAGTGACATCGTCGGCCGCAGCGAAAGTCCCGGGATTCGACAGAGCTTCGAAAAACTGTTTGAAGAGTATGTCGGGCGTAGCCTCATTCTGACTGGCCTTGAGATTCTGAACGAAGAGCAAGTTCGGACCCGTTTTTCGGTGGGCGGCAAGTGCTGCGATTTCGCAGTTTTAGACGGGGCTGATGTGGTGTTGCTCGAGGTCAAGAACAAGGCCCTGACTCACACGCTACCCGCTGCCGGAACAGCACGAGATTACGCATCAAAGCTCAGTGCAACCGTAAAAAAGGCGGATGAACAACTGAGAAACGTCGAGGCTTTCGTTCAGAAGGCCTATCCCAACGCGGCCGTGCACAAGGTCGTCATCACCTACGGTGACCTTTTTGCTGCTGAGACGGACCAGCTATTCACGGCAAGTGCAGACCACTTCGCGTCGGGAAACCCGGTCTACATTCTCAGCGTCGACCATGTCGACCGGCTTATCGAGGCTGTCCGACTGAAGAAGTGCCGATTCGCGATGTTCTTTGAAGACTACACGCGACGTCGAAGTATCCCGGAAAAGCGTCTCTTGCTGCTGTCCGACCTGCTGAACGAGGCCCCCTACCGGAGCCCAGAACTGCCGCCTCACCTTTTCAACGTCTACGCTCCGTTCTACGAGAGGTTGATGGAGAGAGCGAGACCGAATCAGATGGCGACAGCTATCTGAAGTTGGCAGCGAGGATGCCCGCAGGCACTACACATTTGAGAATATCGCAGGCTAAGGCGGATACCGCGATGCCCTGCTCGCGTTCGGGCATGCCGCGAGTGGGTCGACTCTCACCGATGAAGGCTGATGTAAGACGCATCGGCGCATTACATGACACAACGTACACGGACCAGTCACAAGTGAATTTCGAGCTTTTCGAGAAGTACGAATCTGCAATCCGGGACTACCGAGGCCCACAAGGCGACCCGCAATCTGCATCCCTTCGCATGCACGGCAACGGCGACCTGGTGGTGTACTACGCGCCGTTCGGGTGGGTGAACGCCACGGCGAAGCTCGTTCTCGTGGACGCCACGCCTTGGAAGGCGCAGGCCGACATTGCATTGACCGAGGCGAATCGCGCGCTGCTCGAGGGTGCTCCTGTGCCCGAGGTGCTTCGGCGCGCTAGTCTTGCGGCCGCGTTTGCTGGAGTGACGCGACAACGCGTCGCTTCGATGCTAGACCTCATTGGCGTGCATCGGTGGTTGGGTCTAGGCTCGTGCGCAGACCTATTTGGCGAAGCGGGCGACTTGTTGCAGGTGTCGTCCGTGCTTCAGTTTCCCGTGTTCAAAAACGGCGAGAACTTCAGGGCCGGGTGGCATCCCGAGCGAGACCCGATGCTCCGTCTGCAGATGCGAGAGCACTTCGGGAAGGTGGCCAAAGCCATGCCAGATGCGGTCTTCATCCCGGTGGGAGCGGCCGCGTCGAGAGGCGTCGAATGGCTGACCAAGGAAGGCTTCATGAACAAGGAACGCGTGCTTCATGGCATCCCGCATCCACGCAAAGAGAAACCGGACCGCACGGCGTATTTCCTTGGCGAGAAGGACCGCGCTGACCTAGACGAGAAAACGCACCCCGACAAGATTGATGCGGCGCATGATTACCTGCGGAGCGCGGTGGCGGCGCTGAAGTGAGATTACGGCAGCCAGGCGGAGCGTGGTACGGCTGGCGCGGTCGAATGAACTTAACCCTCGCAGTCTTTCGAGAATCCGGACATGCCTCGATACCTGGTTCCATCAACAGCATTTCAGCTCGCGCTCGACTTGGCGCGGGCGGTTGTAGCTGGCAGCCTGCAACTACCGCAGGCCGAACGAGCATTGCGCGATTCTTATCCTGATATGTCGCCTCGTGCCGCAAAGGGCTACATCGGAAGTTACGTTGCAATGCGTCGCGGCGCGAAAAGCTTCGCGACCACTATTGCGGCTAACGCTTGGAAGCTTTACCTCGAGGATATTGCGCAACACGGTGCCGGAACGCTCTCCGTCGCGTTGGACACGTTCTTGTCCCATATCGTCTATCTTCAGAGCAAGACGAAGGGCCCAGAAGCCGCACTTCACCAAGTGCACGACGAGTTCGTTGAAGTGTTGAAGGGGATGGCCGTCCACGAGTCCGTCGTTGAAAATCTGAACGCCGCCGTTCGGAAATCCCTGAAGTCCTCTGCGGATGAACGCAGGGAGCGTCTCGCAAGTGCAAATAGGCAGCCAGAGCAAGTCGTCGTGCTTACCCGCGCATTCAGGCGAAATCCGGACGTCATTGCGGAAGTCCTGCAGCGAGCAGAGGGGAGATGCGAAGGATGCGGACAGTCGGCGCCGTTCCAGCGCGCAGACGGGACGCCGTATCTGGAGGTGCACCATCGCAGGCATTTGGCAGACGGAGGCGAAGATACCGTCGAGAACGCAATTGCCCTGTGTCCAAACTGTCATCGCGAGCGGCACTACGGTATCGACTATGCCCGTGACGTCATCAAGTGAATGCGCGCAGCTGCCCACTGAGGCGCTGTGGCAGGAGAGCCGGCCGCGCGCCGTATTTCCTGAGTGATAAGGACCGAGCCGACCTAGAGAAAGAAACCAACGCCGACAAGATTGACGCTGCGCGTGACTACCTGCCGAGCGCAGTCGCGGCGCCGAAGTGAGATTGCGTCAGCCAGCCGGAGTGTGGTGCGGCAGGCAGTGGTTGATGGACTCGTTGTCAAAGGGCCAGACTTTAACCATCGAGATACTCTATCGCGATACGCCGGAACAGCTGGACACGCTCGGCCAATCGAGGCTTTCTCATGTTTGACGCATACCTGAAGTAAGCGAACTCGTTCGGCTGGAGCAATCTTCCCCTATTCATAACAGTCCGGCAGTCGCCTGTTTAAGCTTCGCCCCGAGCCGCAGCTTGTTGATAGATGCGTTGAAGCATCGGCCGAATGGATTTGCGAAGCGACGAATTTAACGAAGTCGCGCAGCGAGATGTGGCGGGAGAGAAGACGTGGAGGCGGAAGGGCGGGACTAGGGCCGGAGTCCGGGGCGCCCACGAAGGGGAGGACCGGGGGCGATTCCCGGCGCTGTCGCTCGGTAACAGCAAAGACTTCGCGGTATGGCATCAAAAGGACACCATACGATAACGGAGAAGCATTCCGTGAACGCCAACCCTACGCGATTGCTCTCAGAGCCCGGGGGCGTGAGCCAGACTTTTTCACCGATTACACATTACCCAGCTGAAGCGTTCCGTGGCCCGTCCAGCAAGCCTTTGGGGCATATTTCGACCCCCTACACGGAACGCTTTTGTGAGATGTCGCGGAACGCTTTCATTTGGTGCGAACAGCAACGGCTAGCAGCACGATCCCCCCTCACTCCACCGTCACCGACTTCGCCAGATTCCGCGGTTTATCCACATCCGTCCCCCGCGCGCAAGCCGTGTGATACGCCAGCAACTGCAGCGGCACGACATGCAGAATCGGCGAAAGCAGCCCATAGTGCTCCGGCATACGAATCACATGAATGCCGTCGTCGTTGACGATCCTGGTGTCCGCATCCGCAAACACATACAGCTGCCCGCCCCGCGCGCGCACTTCCTGAATGTTCGACTTGAGCTTCTCGAGCAACGCGTCGTTCGGCGCCACCGTGACTACCGGCATCGCCTCCGTCACGAGCGCGAGCGGCCCGTGCTTTAACTCGCCAGCCGGATAAGCTTCCGCGTGAATGTAGGAGATCTCCTTCAGCTTCAACGCGCCTTCAAGTGCAATCGGATAGTGCATGCCGCGCCCGAGGAAAAGCGCATGTTCCTTGCGCGAAAATTCCTCCGACCACGCGATGATCTGCGGTTCCAGCGCCAGCACGCTGTTCAGCGCAGCCGGGAGATGGCGCAGTTGCCGCAAGTATTCGGCTTCCTGCTCGGGACTCACGCGCCCGCGCAGCTTCGCGAGCGTGACAGCCAGCACGAACAGCGCGACGAGTTGAGTGGTGAACGCCTTCGTGGATGCAACCCCGATCTCGCGGCCCGCATGCGTGAGAAACGCCAATTCCGTCTGGCGCACCATCGCGCTCGTGCTGACGTTGCACACGGCAAGCGTGTGCCGGTGCCCCAACTCCTGTGCGTGCTTGAGCGCGGCGAGTGTGTCCGCGGTTTCACCCGACTGCGAGATCACCACGACCAGCGACTTCGGATTCGGCACCGACTCGCGGTAGCGATACTCGCTGGCAATTTCCACCTGCGTAGGAATCTTCGCAATCGATTCGAGCCAGTACTTCGCGGTGAGCCCCGAGTAGTAGCTCGTGCCGCAAGCGAGAATCAGCAGATTGTCGATGTCCGCGAACACCTTGTCGGCGCCCTCGCCGAACAACGACGCATCGAACGAATCCGATTGCGGAATCGTGTCCGAAATCGCGCGCGGCTGCTCGAAAATTTCCTTCTGCATGAAGTGACGATACGGGCCAAGTTCCACCGCGCCGCCATATGCCGCAACCTGACGCACTTCGCGCCGCGCTTCGTTGCCCTCGCGGTCGGCAATGCGAACACCGTCGAGCGTCAGTTCGCACACGTCCCCTTCTTCGAGGAAGATGAAGCGCTCGGTGCTGCCCGCGAGCGCGAGCGCGTCCGAAGCGAGGAAGTTCTCGCCCTCACCCAGTCCCACCACCAGCGGCGACCCTTGCCGCGCGCCGACCACGGTATGCGGCTGATCCTTATGCAGCACGGCAATTGCGTAAGCGCCGTGCAACTGGGCGACGGCCTCGCGCACAGCGGCAAACAGATCACCGCGATACAAGCTGTGAATCAGATGCGCGATAACCTCTGTGTCGGTTTGCGAGACGAACGCGTAACCCTTGCCGCGCAAGGTTTCGCGCAACACCTCATAGTTTTCGATGATGCCGTTGTGTACCAACGCAAGCGCATCTTTCGAAAAGATCGGATGCGCGTTGTCGGTCACGGGCGCGCCATGCGTGGCCCAGCGCGTATGCGCGATACCAGTAATGCCGCCCAAGTGGCTGTCGCGCACCTGTTCGTCGAGGTCGGCAACGCGCGCCACACTACGCGCACGCGCCGGACCGCTGTCGCCGAGCACGGCCACGCCGCACGAGTCGTAGCCGCGATATTCGAGGCGCCGCAGTCCTTCAATCAGGACAGGGACGATATTACGTTGCGCTGCCGCGCCAACAATGCCGCACATGGTGTGTTCCTATTCAGTGCTGGAATCTCGCGGGGCACGCGTCGCGCCGCCCTCGCCTCTTCGTCAACTCTTCTTTTTGGTGGGGCGCACGTAGCCCGTTTTGCTGGTTTGCGTCTTGTCGTTCAGCACGAGCGCGTCGGCTTCGACATCCTTCCAGACCGTCGTGCCCGCCGCGATGGTCGCGCCGCGCTTCACGCGCACCGGAGCGACCAGTTGCGTGTCTGAACCGACGAACACGTCGTCTTCAATGATCGTGCGGAACTTGTTCGCGCCGTCGTAGTTGCACGTGATCGTGCCGGCGCCGATATTCACGCGTGCGCCGATATCCGAGTCGCCGATATAGGTGAGGTGATTCGCCTTCGAGCCGTGCCCAAGCACCGCGTTCTTCACCTCGACGAAATTGCCGACGTGCGTTTCGTCTTTCAGCGACGCGCCAGGCCGCAGCCGCGCATACGGTCCGAGCACGACGTTCGCGCCGACTTCCGCGCCTTCGATATGCGTGAACGCATCGACCCGCGTGCCGGCGCCGATGCTCGCATTGCGGATCACGCAGTTCGGCCCGATGCTCACGTTGTCGGCGAGCGTGACGCGGCCTTCGAACACGCAGTTCACGTCAATCGACACATCCCGGCCGCACTCGAGCGTGCCGCGCACGTCCACGCGCGCCGGGTCGGCAAGCGTGACGCCGGCCACGAGCAACGCGTCGGCCACATTGCGCTGATGAATCCGCTCCAGTTCGGCGAGCTGCTGCTTGCTGTTCACGCCGAGCGTTTCCCACTCGTCGTGCGGCTGCGTGGTGACGACTTCGAGACCTGCCTCGATTGCCATTTCCACAGCGTCAGTCAAATAGAACTCGCCTTGCGCGTTGTCGTTCTTCAGCGCGGCGAGCCAGCCGGACAGCCGCTCGGTCGGCGCAACGACAATACCGGTATTGATCTCGTCGATGAGAAGCTGGTCGGCGCTCGCGTCTTTCTGCTCGACGATGCGCGAGACATTGCCCTTCGGATCGCGCACGATGCGGCCGTAGCCGGTGGGGTCCGCGAGCGTGACGGTCAACACGCCATAGGCGCGCTCACCCGCGCGCTCGACGAGCGCCTGCAAGGTGCCCGCGCGCGTGAGCGGCACGTCGCCGTACAGCACGAGCGTGGGCACGGACGGATCGAGAAGCGGCAGCGCCTGCTGTACCGCGTGTCCGGTGCCGAGCTGTTGCTCCTGCACGGCAAATTGCAGGTCGGGCGCGGCAACCGCTTCGCGGACCGCTTCGGCACCGTGGCCGATAACCACGACGAGGCGCGTGGGCTTCAGCGCGCGGGCAGTGTCGATGACATGAGCGAGGAGCGGCCGGCCAGCGAGAGGATGGAGCACCTTGGGCAGCGCGGAACGCATGCGCTTACCGGTGCCTGCCGCCAAAATCACGATGTTCATGGCGTCGGCAAATAGACAAGTTTGGAGCCGACGATTCTATCACGCACCCTGTTGTGGAAATGGCCGCGAAAGCGGCCAAATTGCAAGCACAAGCCAGTGCCAAAGCGCCCTTTTTGCGGGATTTCCGGTCAAATATCGTCGAACTGCACGATCGAGATCGGCCGCGCCGCGCCAAGGGGGGCGCCGTCGTTCGCATCGGTGGAACACGGTTCTTCGTCGAATGCGATGTCACCTTGCGGATCGGCCTCGCCGCTCGCGCGCAGACCCGCAAACGGAAACAGCTTGTGATCCATCAAATGCGAAGGCACGACGTTCGACAACGCATTGAACATGTTCTCGATGCGGCCAGGAAAGCGCTTCTCCCAGTCGCGGATCAGCGCCTTCATTTCCGCGCGTTTCAGATTCGGCTGACTGCCGCACAGATTGCACGGAATGATCGGGAATTCGCGCAATTCCGCGTACTTTTCCAGATCCGTTTCCTTCACGTAGGCGAGCGGGCGAATTACGATGTTCTTGCCGTCGTCCGATTGCAGCTTGGGCGGCATGCCTTTCAGCTTGCCGCCGTAGAACAGGTTGAGCAGCAGCGTTTGCAGAATGTCGTCGCGATGGTGGCCGAGCGCGATCTTGGTCGCGCCCAGCTCGCCCGCCACGCGGTACAGAATGCCGCGGCGCAGGCGCGAGCAGAGCGAGCAGGTGGTCTTGCCCTCGGGCACCAGCCGCTTGACGATGCTGTACGTGTCCTGATTCTCGATGTGAAACGGAATATCCAGTTGTTTCAGATACTCGGGCAACACGTGCTCGGGAAAGCCCGGCTGCTTCTGGTCGAGGTTCACCGCGACGATGTCGAAGTCGATCGGCGCGCGCTCGCGCAGCCGCATCAGAATGTCGAGCATCGCGTAGCTGTCTTTGCCGCCCGACAGGCACACCATCACCTTGTCGCCGTTCTCGATCATGTTGAAGTCGCCAATTGCCTGGCCGACCTGGCGCGCAAGCCGCTTGAAGAGCTTGTTGTTCTCGTACGCCTCCTTCTGTTCGCGGCGCGTGAGCGGCGACTTCTGGCGGGCGGCGGACGTGGCGTCGTCCATGATTTCGGGAGCGTTCATGCTCAGTCCTCCTTGATGCGGAAAACTTCGACGCCCACCGCGTCGCAGTCGGGATAAACATCGGGCTTTTCGGTCGAAACGCGCGCGGCCCGCACTTGCGGATGTTCGAGCATGGTCTTCACGAGGTCGTCGCAGAGCGTTTCCTGCAAGTGAATATGGCCTTGCTCGACGCGACGCGAAATGGTCGAACGCATGAAGTCGTAGTCGACCACCTCTTCGAGCTTGTCGGCTACGGGCGTGGAAAGCGCGAGCGGCACGTACAGTTCGACGTTGATCACGACGCGCTGTTCGCCGCGCTTTTCGAAATCGTGCACGCCGATGTTGATGTGCACTTCGTAATTGCGCAGAAAGAGCCGGCGGCAATCGGCGAGCCGGGGATGCGAAAGAGCGGCAAACATGTTCGTTCCAGTCGAAAAAAAAGCGTGCGTTGCACGCAAAGGGACGCAGGTGCTTCAGGCGCCCGTCAAAAACATTACGTCGCGCGGCAGCGGCACGAGGTGCTGCCCGCCGTCGACCACCAGCGTCGTTCCAGTGACGCCGGTTGCATCCGCGAGATACAGCGCGGCGGCAACGATATCCTCCGGCCGCGACGCGCGGCCCAAGGGCGTCACGCGGTGAGCGGCGGCGAAGCTTTCCGCCGTCTGGTCGCCGGACTGCATGGTAAGACCGGGTGCGAGCCCAACTACCCGGACCTTCGGCGCCAACGCCTGTGCGAGTGCGACCGTCGCCGTCTGCAAGGCCGCCTTCGACAGCGTGTACGACAGGTAGTCCGGATTCATGTTGTACAGCTTCTGGTCCAGCACGTTGATCACCACGCTGCGCTGGCTTTCGTCGGCGAGCGCGGCCTGCGGCGTCGCGTCGTACAGCATGCGCGCGAGCACGAGCGGCGCGCCGAGGTTCATCGCGGTCAGCTTCAGCAGCAGCTCGTAGCCGACGTTGCGGGCCGTGTCTTCTTCGAAGCGCGACGCATTGTTGACGATGCACGCCGGCCGGCCGAGCGCCGCACTACACGCCGGCAACAGACCCGCGACTTGCGCCTCGTCGCTCAACTCCGCGTGCAGGGCCACGGCCTTGCGGCCCATTGCAACGATTTCCTCGACCACCTCTTCTGCTTCGCGCCGCGAGGCGCCGTAATGCACGCCCACGTCCCAGCCTCGCGCGGCAAAGCCGAGCGCGAGCGCGCGTCCGATGCGGCGCGCGGCGCCGGTAATCAGCACGACACGCGGCGTGTCAGGCGCGCGGGCGGCGGCGGTGTCCGTAGAAGCGGTCATTTACAATGCGGGAATGAATCCGAAAGCTCACCAACCCGATAGTTTACCTGCTCCCGGCCCGAGCGCGCTGGCGCAGTCCGAAGCACTGGTCGCGCGGATTCGCGCCGACCTGGAAGAGGCCGGCGGCTGGATGCCGTTCGACCGCTACATGGAGCGCGCGCTGTATGCGCCGGGACTCGGCTATTACAGCGGCGGCGCCCGCAAATTCGGCCTGCACGGCGACGACGGCAGCGACTTCGTCACCGCGCCCGAGCTGTCGCCGCTTTTTGCAGCCACGCTCGCGCGTCCCGTCGCGGAAGCGTTGCAGGCAAGCGGCACACGCGAGGTAATGGAGTTCGGCGCCGGCACCGGCAAGCTCGCCGCCGGTTTGCTGAAAGCGCTGGCCGCGCTGGGCGCGGAGTTCGACGGCTACTCGATTGTCGATCTGTCAGGCGAGTTGCGCGAGCGCCAGCGCGAAACTATCGAGGCCGCCACGCCTGAGCTCGCGGGTAAAGTGCGCTGGCTCGACGCGCTGCCCGAGCGCTTCGAAGGCGTGGTGATCGGCAACGAAGTGCTGGACGCCATGCCGGTGCGGCTTTTCGCTTCGGTGAACGGCACATGGCACGAGCGCGGCGTGATCTGGCGCGACGGGTGGTTCGCATTCGAAGACCGCCCGGTGACTGCGCCCGCCGATCTGGCGCGGCTCTCTGAAATCGACACGGCCGGCGGCGACTACATCGCCGAAATGCACGACGCCGCGTGCGCCTTCACGCGCACCATTTGCACGATGCTCGCGCGCGGCGCGGCGTTCTTCATCGACTACGGCTTTCCGCGTCACGAGTACTACCACGCGCAGCGCGCCGAGGGCACGCTGATGTGCCACTACCGGCACCGCGCGCACGGCGATCCGTTCGTTTATCCGGGCCTGCAGGACATCACCGCGCACGTGGAATTCACCGGCATCGCCGAAGCGGGTGTAGGAACCGGCGCGGACCTGCTGGGCTTCACGTCGCAAGCGCGCTTTCTGCTGAACGCGGGCATTACGGACGCGCTCTCCGAAATCGATCCCGCCGACACCACCCGCTTTCTGCCCGCGGCAAATGCCGTGCAGAAGCTGCTGTCAGAGGCCGAAATGGGCGAGCTCTTCAAGGTGATTGCGTTCTCGCGCGGCGTTGAAGACACGCTGCAGGCTTTCTCCAGCGGCGACCGCTCGCATACGTTGTGACGCCGGGACACTCACGATGATCCGCTGGCTGCTCACCACCTTCGTTGCGCTCGCCGTGCTGTCGGCTTGCTGGCCGTGGCTTCGCAAACTGGGCATTGGGCGCATGCCCGGCGACGTGACCGTGCGCCTCTTTGGGCGCGAATATCATTTCCCGTTCATGTCGACGCTGTTGCTGTCGATGCTGCTGTCGTTTGTCGCGAGGCTGCTGTAAAGCGGATTTTCCGCTCGCGAGCGGCGCCACTCACGCGTCGCCGTCCTCCACGTCCACCGCGCCTTCCAACGCCGCGGCCACTGCCCGCACCCGCTCCTTGTGGACAGCGTCCTTGATGCCGGCCGGCGCATCGGCGAACCGCTTCGCGACCGCGCCGGCATCTACGCCCCGCGCGGCGACGAGCGCAACTCTCAACCGTTCGGCCTGCGGGTACTCGCGCGCCTCGAAACCCAGCCGCCCGCGCGCGTCGGCCTCACAAGCCTGCAACGCTTCGGCAAAACGCGAAGGCTTGCGAATCGCGTCGCCGCGCTCGAGCAGGCGCACGAGCGCAGCCGCCCCCATTTCCATCACGCGATGAATGTTGCCGTGCTCGCGCGCCACCAGTAAAGCCAGATCGCGGCACTCGTTCGGCACGCGCAGGCGCTCGCACAACGGCTTGAGCAAATCTACGCTGCGGCCCTCATGACCGATATGACGCGGCAGCACGTCTTGCGGCGTGTTCGCCTTGCCGAGATCGTGCGTGAGAGCGGCAAAGCGCACCGGCAGCGCGTAGCCCTGCTGCGCGGCGTGGTCGAGCACCATCATCACGTGTATGCCGGTGTCGACCTCGGGGTGATAGTCGGCGCGCTGCGGCACGCCGAACAGTGCGTCAATCTCCGGCAGAATTCGCGCCAACGCGCCGCATTCGCGCAGTACCGCGAACATGCGCGACGGCTTCTTTTCCATCAGACCGCGCGACACTTCCTGCCACACGCGTTCGGCGACGAGCGCGTCCACTTCGCCGTCGGCGACCATCTTGCGCATCAGCGCGAGCGTTTCCGGCGCAACCGCGAAATCAGCAAAACGCGCCGCGAAGCGCGCGATCCGCAAGATGCGCACCGGGTCTTCGAGAAACGCGTCGCTGACATGGCGGAACAGCTTCGCCTCGAGGTCGCGCTGACCGCCGAACGGGTCGATGACCGGCCCGGTCAGTTCGCCGTCGGGGCGCACTTCGCGCGCCATCGCGTTGATGGTGAGATCGCGGCGCGCGAGGTCCTCTTCAAGCGTCACGTCGGGCGCATAGAAAAACTGGAAGCCGTGGTAACCGGCCGCGGTCTTGCGTTCGGTGCGCGCGAGCGCGTACTCCTCATGCGTCTGCGGATGCAGGAACACCGGGAAGTCTTTGCCCACCGGTCGATAGCCCTGCGCGACCATCTGCTCGGGCGTAGCGCCCACCACCACATAATCGCGGTCTTGCACCGGCACGCCGAGCAATTCGTCGCGAATCGCTCCGCCTACTGCATAGATATTCATGGGCATTCGTCTAGATACGCGACGGCGTGGGTCTCGCGCAGCGCGTCGTCAATCCACGCTTTTACCGCCGGCTGAGCCGTGAGGCGCTCTACGTAGGCGCGCGACGTCTCCGACAACGCCGGCTGCCAGGTGTTGAAACGCATGGCCACCGGCGCATACATCGCGTCGGCAATGCCGAACTCGCCGAACAGGAATGGGCCGCCCGAACTCTCGAGGCAGTCGCGCCAGATCGCCTGGATACGCGCGATGTCGGCCAGCACGCCCGGCTTCGCATTTTTGCCGGGGAAGGACGCGCGAATGTTCATCCACATGTTCGAGCGCAATTCGCCGAAGCCCGAATGCATCTCGGCGCTGACGCTGCGCGCCCGCGCGCGCGCCGCCGCGTCGTGCGGCCACAGCGCGAGCTGAGAAAAGCGCTCGGCAAGCGTTTCGGCGATGGCAAGCGAGTCCCATACGGCGAGGCCCGCGTCGTCGATCAGACACGGAATCTTGCCCGGACTGTTCGGCGCGTGCGCGAGCACCGCGGCATTGGTGCCGGGCTGATTCAGATGGATCAGCACTTCGTCGAATGCAATGCCGAAATGCTTGAGCAGCACCCAAGGCCGCATCGACCATGATGAGTAGTTCTTGTCGCCAATAAGCAGCTTCATGCCTGTTCGTCTGAAGAGTGGGGTTGAGTGGACAGAGGGTCAGCGGCCCGCGCTTGCGCGAAACGCATCGAAACGCGAGCGCGACGACGCGCCTGTCAGATACACCGGCGCGATCGTTTCGATGCTGGCCGGCTCGAGCCCAAGCTCGGGCGCGAGCGGGCGGCTCAGCACGTTGTCGTGTTTCATCGAGTCGAGATTGTCGCGCGTAATGACCGGTTCGCCCGGCGCCATTTCGAAGGTCATGGCCTGCATGCGCGCGAGCGCGTGGGGCAGACGGATGATGCTCGCGTGCCGGCCGATCACGTCGCCGCAATATTTGACCAGTTCTTCCAGCGTATAGACGCTCGGGCCGCCCAGTTCATAGGTCTTGCCACTGGCCGCGTCGAGGTCGAGCACGTTGACGATTGCCTTGGCCACGTCGCCGACATAAACCGGCTGGAACTTCGCGTCCGGCATGGCGAGTGGAATGACCGGAAAGATGCGCTGCAAAAACGCGAACTTGTTCAGGAACTGGTCTTCGGGACCGAATACCACGGAAGGGCGGAACACCGTCCACGCAAGATTGGCCGCGTGAACCGCTTTTTCGCCGTCGCCCTTTGAACGCGAATACATGCTCGGACCATTCGAGTCCGCGCCGAGCGCGCTCAAATGAATCAGCCGATGCACCCCCTTGCCTTCGCATGCCGCGACAATGCGCGTAGGCAGCTCGACGTGCGCACGCGCAAATTCGGGACCGTAGGGCGTGCGGCGTTTGCCATGCAGCGTGCCGACCAGGTTGATGACGCAGTCCGCACCTTCGACAAAGCGCGCGAGCTGTACCGGATCGAACACATCGGTTTCGATCACGTCGATGGGCAGGAGCGTGAGATGGCGCGCGTTGTAGCGCCGCCGTGTGGCGATGCGCACGTCTTTGCCCATTTCGACGAGGGCGTTGACGAGGTGGCTTCCGATAAACCCGGAACCGCCAATGATCGCAATGGCTTTGTGTCGCATTTTCGACTCCCTGGTGGAAGCCGCGGCAACGGCTGGCGTGGCGCGCCGCTGCCAGGTCAGGCAGCGGCGGCACGGCGCTTACGGTGCGATATAACCCAGACGCGCCTTCAGCGATTGCGGACGGCCTTCGAACAATGCCGCGTAATAGACCGTGTTGGACAACACATTCTTAACGTAGTCGCGCGTTTCCTGGAAAGGAATCGACTCGGCGAAGATCGCACCTTCAACCGGCCGCTGCAACGACTGCCGCCAGTTGCGCGGCCTGCCCGGACCGGCGTTGTAGCCCGCCGTGGCGAGCACGGCCGAACCATCGAACTGATTGTAGATCATCGACAGGTAGTTCGTGCCGAGCAGGATGTTGGTGTTGATGTCGTTCATCTGCTCGCGCGAGATCGGGCCGAGGCCGATCTTCTTCGCGACCAGCTGCGCGGTGCCCGGCATCAGTTGCATCAATCCGCCCGCGCCCACTTCGGAGCGCGCGTTGATGATGAAGCGCGACTCCTGACGGATCAGCCCGTACGCCCACTCCACGTCGAGCCCGGTGGATTGCGCGTCGCGCGCCACGATGTCGCGGAACGGCGACAGATAACGCAGCGAAAAGTCGTGTTCGGTTTTCGTGCGGTCCGCCGTGTTGACGGTGCGGTCGTACAGCTGGATACGGCGCGCGTATTCCGCCGCCGCGAGCAATTGACGGTCGCTCATGCTGCGCAGCGGCCAGTTCCATTCGCGATTGCCTTCCAGCCGCAGATTCAGCGCGTAAAAGCGCCGCGCGAGGTCGAAGCCCGGCGTGTCGCCGGCCTGCTGGATTTCCGCATCCGTGACCGTGGTTTTCGGCGGCACCGCAATCTTCTGGCCCAGCTCTTCCGCGGCGAGCTGGCCGTAGAAATTAAAGCCCTGCGAGATCGACTCGAATTCCTGGTTGGCAGTGACAGTGTCGCCCGCCTGCTTGAGCGCGCGCGCATGCCAGTACACCCACGACGGCTGGCTACGCAGCGCAGCCGGCATCTGCTCGATCGACCAGCGCACCATGTTCCAGTCGCCGGCGAGAAGCGCCGTGCGCGTGCGCCATTCGTAGGCGGGATTCGAGAGCGGTGCGTTCGCCGACAGTCTGTACCAGTCCACCGCACTCGGCATCTGCTTGGCGGCCGCCTGATAGGCAATCGTGCCCCAGCCGATGGCGCGCTCCGGCGAATTCAGCGAAGGCGCGACCGACGCGAAGGTGGCCGCGGCCATCGCGGGGTCGTTGCGCGCCATGCGCGTGATCGCGAGCAACGCGAGTTGATGCGATTGCGGATCCGCGCCGACACCGCGCGCGAGCAGCAGCGGCGGCGTATTCGCGGCCTGGCCGAACAGCACCGGATCGGGCGCCTGATTGCCGAGCGCATCGACGAGCTTGCTGCCCGTGTTCGTAAAGTTCTGTTCGTACGCGAGACGGATCTGCTGCCAGATGTCGTCGCTATTGAACTGCTTGTTGACGCCGAGCACAGTGATCAGATCGACGCAGCCGTCGCCGTACCATTTCGGATCGACGAGCAGCGCACGCGCTGCGTCCGCCACGTTTTCTCCGCGCGACGCACGCGATTCCAGCGCGTAGCATTTCACCTGCGTGTCGTCGTTCAGCACGAAACGCGCGTATTGCTGATCGAAGTTGCGCCAGTCGTGGCGGCCGCCGAGCACCGTGAGGTAGTCGTTGCGCATGCGGTCGGCAATGGCCTGACCGTCGTATTTCTGCAGGAACGCGAGCACCGGCGCGTCGGGCGCGTCCACGCGCGCGTGGCCGGACGAATCGAACAACTGCGGCTTGATCTGGAAGTACTCCAGGTACGAGGGCGCCGGATAGCCCGGAATCATGCTCGCCAGCTGCGCCGCACGTGCCGCGTCGTTATTGCGGGCGGCTTCGCGCAACTGGACGAAAATCTGGTCGTCGTTGGTGAGCTGCGAAATGGGAAGTGGCTTGACGGCTGACGCGGTGCTGCATGCAACGAGTGCGGCTGCGGCAAGCGCCATACCGGCCGCGCGATATACTCGATAAAGACTTTTTGACATCGTTGTTTCTGGAGCGCGAATTGAACCCAAGCATAGCATGCAACCCTGTGACGGAATCGAAAAAGGCGCTGCGTAGAATGCTATTGGAAGCAAGGCTGCAAGCGGCTTCCGAGCCGGCGAACAATGCCGCGCTCCGGCGTCGTGTGCTCGACGCGTTGAAGCATTTCAACGTGAATAGCGTGGGGTTCTACTGGCCGCTTGCAGGCGAGTTCGATGCGCGCACAGCGATCTCTGTCTGGCTGACCGGCGGCTCGCCGCGCGAAGCCAGTCTGCCGATCATCAGGGAACGCGGCTTGCCGCTGGAGTTTCACACGTGGTCGCCGGATACGCCGATGAAGATAGGCCATCACAAGATCGCGGAGCCGGCAACGGAACGCCGGGTGATTCCCGAACTGCTGCTCGTGCCCTGCGTGGGTTTCGACGCCGACGGCTACCGGCTCGGCTACGGCGGCGGATATTACGACCGCACGCTCGCCGGCTGGCCGGGCGCGGCGCGGCCGATCACCGTGGGCGTCGCGTATGAAGCGTGCCGCACGCCGGCGCTCGAGCGTGAGGCGCATGACATTCCGCTCGACATGATCGTCACCGAAACGGGACTGCATGCGCGGGCGGCTGGCTAAGCGCAGGCGAACCACGCGGCGCAATCGCATTGTCCCGAGTCGCGCGAGGCGCAACATGCTCAGCAGAGCGCACCGCCGCGCGCCGCCGCTTACCCCCTCCTTATAGCGACGCCGCCGCGCGCGCGGCAGTGTCGTACATTCCAGACGCATTGCGCATCAGCTGCGCTGCCTCGCCGATCTGTTCGTTGGTGAGGCCGCTTTCCTTGAGCGTCGAAATCAGGCAGCTCTCGCGCACCTCGCGGTACTTCAGGCACAGCGCGCGGCCGGCCTCGGTCGCGGAAAAGAACACTTCCTTGCCGGTCTTTTCGCTTTTTACATACCCTCTAGCTACAAGCTTCTTCAACGCATAGGTCGCGACGTGCGTGTCTTCGATGTTGAGCACGAAGCAGATGTCGGCCAGCTTCTTGCGGCGTTCGCGATGACTCACGTGATGCAGCAGCGAGACTTCGATGGCGGTCATGTCCTTCTCTCCAGCCGCCGACATGCAGCGCACCATCCATCGGTTGAATGCGTTGCCGGCCATGATGAGCGCGTACTCGAGCTCGGACAGCTCCGCGCTCGTATCGGACACGAGATGTTCCGACGAGACGATCTTGGTGGGATGCCGCGACATGTGAATTTCTCAGGAAACAGGATGAAGAGTGTCCGGAGTGTACGACGAGCGGCCTCGGGCCGCGAGCCTGGCGAAAACTCTTATTGAGAAATTGTTGATATTTTATTGACAATGTATGCTCCAGACACCGCGCAACGGTCTTTCCATGCTTTCTCGATGGGCGCGGTGCCGAACTCTTCGACTTCTTCGGGTCTTCAAGCCATGAGCCAACCCAAAATCTTTCCGCTCGGCGACGCCGCGCTGGTCTGCGAGGCGCCGCCGCCCGCGACGCTCGATTGCCAGCGCCGCGTGTGGGCGGCCGCCGAACTCGCGCGTGACTGGCCGCATGTGCTGGAGGTGGTGCCGGGCATGAACAACCTGACGCTCGTGTTCGACCCGCTCGAAGCCGACCGCGAGGCGCTGTCAAGCCGCCTGCAGCACGCGTGGGACGTGGCGGGCGAAGCGCCGGCGGCGGGCCGCGAGGTGGAGATTCCGGTTCAGTACGGCGGCGAGTTCGGCCCCGACCTCGGCGCGGTGGCGAACCACACGGGCTTGAGCGTGCGTGAAGTGATCGAGCGGCACTCGGCGGGTCAGTACGTGGTGTTTTTTCTCGGCTTTCAGCCGGGCTTCGCCTACCTGGGCGGGCTCGACGAGGCGCTGCATACGCCGCGCCGCGCGTCGCCGCGGCTCGAAGTGCCGGCGGGTTCGGTCGGCATTGGCGGCGAGCAAACGGGCATCTATCCGGCCACTTCGCCCGGCGGCTGGCAGTTGATCGGCCGCACCGAACTGCCGCTTTTCGATCCAGCGCGCCGCCCGCCCACCCTGCTGCAGCCCGGCGATCGGGTGCGCTTCACCATCGCGGGGATACACGCATGATCGACGTGATTCGCGCAGGTCTGCTGACCACCATCCAGGACCTCGGCCGCCACGGCTACCGGCATCTCGGCGTGGCGATGGGCGGGGCGCTCGACCGGCTGTCGCTGGAAATCGGCAACCGGCTCGTCGGCAACCGCCCCGACGCTGCGGGGCTCGAAATCACCTTCGGCCCGACCGTGCTGCGGTTTCTGCGCGCCACGCGGGTCGCCATTACCGGAACGGAATTCGGCGCGACGCTCGACGGCAAGCCGGTCTATTCCTGGTGGAGCCTACCGGTGAAGGCCGGCCAGGAACTGGTGCTGAACACGGCGAAGCGCGGCATGCGCGGCTATGTGTGCGTCGCGGGCGGCATCGACGTGTTGCCGATGCTGGGCTCGCGCAGCACCGACCTCGCGGGCCGCTTCGGCGGCCTCGGCGGCCGGGCGCTGCGCGACGGCGACCGCCTGCCGCTCGGCGCGCCGCCGCAGCGCGGTCAGGTCGGCTTTTCGCCGGAGGCGCCGGAGTTCGGCGTGAAGGCGCCCGCGTGGTGCAAGTTCGTGCTCGTCGACGAGCCGCTGCGGCGCGGCCGTCATCCGAGCGGCGTGCCTTGGGCCGTGCCGATTCGCGTGCTGCGCGGCCCGGAATACGACAGCTTCACCGAAGAAGCCCACGAGTCGTTCTGGTCCGACGAGTGGCTCGTCACGCCGAACAGCAACCGCATGGGCTACCGGCTTGCCGGCAGCGAACTGAAACGCAAACAGAAGGCCGACCTGCTGTCGCACGCGGTGCTGCCGGGCACGATCCAGGTGCCGCCGAACGGCCAGCCCATCGTGCTGATGAGCGACGCGCAGACCACCGGCGGCTATCCGAAGATCGGCGCGGTCATTCAGGCCGATCTGTGGAAGCTCGCACAGGTGCGGCTGAACGCGGCTGTGCGCTTCATCCCGACCACAACTTACGAGGCGCGCCAGGCGTTGCTCGAAGAGCGCACCTATTTGCGGCAGATCGACGCCGCCATCGCCATGCATGAAGAACGTTGCGCACGCCAGATGGCGGTGGCGACGTTGTGACTGGCAAGAACCGAGTAGAGGAACATCATGCAAATCGATTTGAACGCCGATCTCGGCGAAGGCTGCAGCTCCGACGAGGCGCTGCTCGACCTCGTCAGCTCCGCGAATATTGCCTGCGGCTGGCATGCGGGCGGCGCGAAGGCCATGCGCGACTGCGTGCGCTGGGCGGTGCAGAAGGGCGTGTCGATCGGTGCGCATCCGAGCTTTAACGATCCGGAGAATTTCGGTCGCAAGGAAATGGACTTACCCGCGAGCGAAATCTACGCAGGCGTGCTGTACCAGCTCGGCGCGCTGTCGGCGATCGCGCAGGCGGAGGGCGGGCGCATCGCGCACGTCAAGCCGCACGGCGCGCTCTACAACCAGGCCGCGCGCGACCCCAAGATCGCGGATGCGATCGTTTCCGCCGTGCATGACTTCGACCCGTCGGTGGCGGTCTTCGCACTGGCCAACAGCGGGCTCGTGACGGCTGCGCGCGAGGCGGGCCTGACCGCCATCGAAGAAGTGTTCGCCGATCGCGGCTATCGCGCCGACGGCTCGCTCGTGCCGCGCAAGGAGCCAGGTGCGCTGCTCGACGACGAAGACGAGGTGCTGGAGCGCACCCTCGCGATGGTGCGCGAGCAACGGGTACGCGCCGTGGACGGTCAATGGGTGCCGCTGCACGCACAGACCATTTGTCTGCACGGCGACGGCCCGCACGCGCTTGCGTTCGCGCGGCGCATTCGCAGCGCGCTCGAACAGGCCGGCATCGACGTGCACGCGGCCGGTGCCGCGAGCGTCTGACGCCGGCGAGCGCCTGGTCCCGTCATGCCTTGAAAACGCCCCGACGCCCCGCTCCACGCGGGGCGTTCGCCAGTTGCAGACGGCTTTGCCTTGCCTTTCCGCCCGTGCAGTCGATTTAACGCAGTCGCAGCAGCAAAAGCAGTCGTAGTCGCAGTCGATGAACTCGCAGATGAAGTTGCAGATGAAGTTGCAGTGCTCAGCAACGCGGCCGGCAAGAGCCGCGGAAACAAGACGGCGCGCGGATCGCCACGCGCCGGCCCATGTTAGCCGCCACAAGCGGCGACGTATGAAACCTGTTCGGAGATCCAGATGCAGACAACAGTCAGTTTATGGCCGCTCATCGGCGTGGCCATCATCATCGTTGGCTTTTTATTGCGGTTCAATCCGATGCTGATCGTGGCGGTGGCCGCCATCGGCACCGGCCTCGCCGCGCACTTCCCGCCCGAAAAGATTCTCGCCGAGATCGGCACCGGCTTCATCAAGACGCGCAACATTCCGTTGATCATTCTCCTGCCGCTCGCGGTGATCGGCCTGCTTGAACGGCACGGCCTGCGCGAGCGCGCGCAGACCTGGATCAGCGGCATCAAGGCCGCCACGGCCGGGCGTCTTCTGATCGTCTATCTGCTCGTGCGCGAACTGACCGCGGCGGTCGGCCTCACGGGTCTCGGCGGACATCCGCAGATGGTTCGTCCGCTCATCGCGCCCATGGCCGAAGGCGCGACCGAAACGCGCTTCGGCAAGATCAGCGACGCGGTGCGCTTCAAGCTGCGCGCCTTCTCGGCGGCCACGGACAACGTGGGCCTGTTCTTTGGCGAGGACATTTTCGTCGCGTTCGGCGCGATTGTGCTGATGACCACGTTCCTGAAGGAAGCCGGCATTATCGTCGAGCCGATTCATGTGGCGGTGTGGGGCATTCCGACTGCGATCTGCGCGTTCCTGATTCACGGCTTCCGCCTGTATCTGCTCGACCGCAAACTCGACCGCGAATTGCGCGGCAACGCGAGCGCGGGTAACGCCGCCGTATCGCCGGCACAATCGGCCGCAGGAGACAAAGCATGACGCTCACGATTACCTATCTGTTCTGGTTGCTGGGCGTGGTGCTGCTGATCATCGGCGGCATGATCGTCACCGACCGGGAGCATCCGCGCCGCCTGACGGCCGGCGGCTTCTGGATTCTCTATGCGCTCATTTTCCTGATCGGCGACAAGCTGCCGCCCGCCGTGGTCGGCGCGGCGGTGATCGTCATGGCGCTGATCGCGGGCTTTGGCGGCGTCACGGCCGGCAAGCCGAAAGTGCTGTCGCTCGAAGCGCGCAAGGCGAGCGCCGCGCGCCTGCGCAACAAGCTGTTCGTGCCCGCGCTGACCATTCCGGTGATCACAGTGATCGTCACCTTGTCGGCGAGCCACCTTGTGTTCGGCGGCATGCCGCTGATCGAAAAGGCCAACGTCACGCTAATCGGCTTCGGCATCGGCTGTGTGATCGCGCTGGCCATTGCCTGCGTGCTGACGCGCGACACGGTCGGCCAGTCGATGAAGGAAGCGCGCCGCCTCGTCGACGCGCTCTCGTGGGCCGCGGTGCTGCCGCAGATGCTCGGCATGCTGGGCCTCGTCTTTTCCGACGCCGGCGTCGGCAAGGCCGTCGCGCACGTGACGACCGCGTACATCAGCCTCGACTACCGCTTCATCGCGGTGGCGGTGTACTGCATCGGCATGGCGCTCTTTACGATGGTGATGGGCAACGGCTTCGCCGCCTTTCCGGTCATGACAGGCGGCGTCGGCGTACCGATTCTGGTCGGCGTGTTTCACGGCAACCCGGCGGTGATGGTGGCGATCGGCATGTTCTCCGGCTACTGCGGCACACTGATGACGCCCATGGCCGCCAACTTCAACATGGTGCCGGCGGCGCTGCTCGAACTGCCGGACAAGAACGCGGTGATCAAGGCGCAGATTCCGACCGCGCTGACGCTGCTGGTGGTGAACATCTTCCTGCTCAATTTCCTGATGTTCAGATAGGACATCGCGCCAGCGAAACCGGCAGTTTCCGATGTGCCGCGCGACGTTTCCGCGGCACATCGACGAGGTCCTTTGAACCGGAAAAGCCTGCAACGGAAATGGGATGCATCCGAACGTCGGCCCATGCGACCGACCCTAAGATGCTGGACGATCTCCCATCCACACGCGCGGGCGCGTGCAACGCGCGCCGCCGTGATTCTTCCTGCAGGACTCCATGGAACGTCAATCACAGCGTCCCGGCGGGCGCACCGCGCCGCCACCGTCGCCCAACGTCGCGTCGCTCGTCAATGCCGCGCTTCACGCGCATGAGGCCGGCCGCTTCGACACCGCCGACTCCATCTATCGTGAAATTCTCACGCTGGACCCTGCCAACACCCGCGCGTTGCATTACTTCGGCGTACTGCACTATCAGCGCGGACAGCACGAAGCAGCCGCCATCCTCATGAGCCAGGCGCTCAAGCACGACCGTCAGGACGCGGCGTGCTGGAGCAACCGCGGCCTTGCCGCCGCCGCGCTCGGGCGTCTGGACGAAGCCACCATCTGTTACGACCAGGCGTTGCAGCTACAGCCCGATTTCGCCGACGCACGCAACAATTTCGGCGTGGCCTTGCAGGCGCAAGGCGCGTTCAATGAAGCGGTCGAACAATACCGGCTCGCCATCGCGTCGAACCCCGCATTGGTCGACGCGCATCTGAACCTCGGCGCGGCCCTCGGCAAGCTCGGCCGCTTCGCTGAAGCGCTCGCGTGTTATCGCCACGCGCTGCAACTCGATCCGGCTTCGGCAGAAGCGCACTTCAACGCGGGCAACGCGTATAACGCTTGCGGCGAGCATGAAGCCGCGGTGGCCAGCTTCGAACGCGCGCTCGCGCTGCGGCCGGATTACGCCGAGGCGCACGTCAACCTCGGCAGCGCAATCGGCAAGCGCGGCGACTATGCGGGCGCCGAGGCGCACTACCGGCGCGCGGTCGAGCTCAAGCCGAATCCCACTAACCTCGTGTGCATGGGCGGCTCGCTCGGCGCGCAGGGGCGGCTCGCCGAAGAAGAGACGTTCTATCGCAAGGCGCTGGCGCAAGATCCCAACTACGCCGACGCGCATCAGAACCTCGCATGGCTGCTCCTCAAGCAGGGCGACTACCGCCAGGGCTGGGCGGAGTTTGCGCAGCGCTGGCGCAAGAGCGATTACGACGCGCTCGCGGTGCCCGGCGTGGACGAATGGCACGGCGAGCCGCTCGAAGGGCGCCGCTTGCTGATCGTCGGTGAACAGGGCTTCGGCGACCACTTCCAGTTTCTGCGCTACGCACGCATGCTGCACGAACGCGGCGCGATTGTGGATGTGTGCGTGCGCGAGCCGTTGCTGCGTCTTGCGCAGCGCGTGCCGGGCGTGCGCCGTGCATTCGCCGGCAAGCCGGGCACGCAATACGACTTCTGGGTGCCCATGATGAGCGTGCCGTCATGCGTCGGTACCGAACTCGCCACTATTCCGGCCGAACTGCCGTACTTGTTTGCCGATAGCGCGAAGGTCGAAGCGTGGCGAAAGAAACTGCAGACAGGCGGCAACGCGAACCGCAAGGTCGGCCTTGTGTGGGCGGGCAGCCCCACGTTCGGCAACGACCGCTACCGGTCGATGGCACTGTCCGACCTGCACCCGCTTGCCGGTGCCGCGAACGTCAGTTGGTATCCGTTGCAGAAAGGCCCCGCGCATGCACAACTGGCCGACGCGCCGCAGGTGTTGCGCGAGCATGACTTCAGCGGCGAACTGCACGACTTCGAGGACACGGCAGCATTGGTCATGAACCTCGACCTGGTCATTGCCGTCGATACCGCCGTCGCGCATCTAGCCGGTGCGCTCGGCAAGCCGGTGTGGCTCATGCTGCCGGCCAATTCCGACTGGCGCTGGCTGCAAGCACGCAGCGACTCCCCGTGGTATCCAGGAATGCGGCTCTTCAGGCAGCAGGTGTTGGGGGATTGGGAAGGGCTGGTGAGCGAAGTCGTGCAAGCGTTGGGAGACCTGGAGCGAGCTTGAGAAATCGCGCTGGCGCCGTTGGATGTGCTCCACCGGCTAGCATTCGCCGCTGTGGTCTGATTCGATTCTGATTCTGTTTCGTCGCGCCAGCGCTGCCGACCTCGCCGCCTGTTACCCCGCCTCCACCACGAAGCCATGCTGACGCAGCAACTGCAGCACGCCCTTACGTCCGCCGAGGTGCAACGTGCCAATCGCCACGAACACGGGCTTGTTGGGCGCGGCGATCTGCAGGATCCGCGAGACAAAGCGCCGGTTGCGCGCATAGACGATTCTCTCGTCAATCGAATCGGAAACGCGCTTGTCGCGCGCCAGTTTTTCCCCTTTCGCGGCCTCCCACGCGGCGATCGCATCCGCATCGCCCACACGCCATAGGCGGTGCAACGTGCGGACGTCTTCGACGTTCTGCGCCGGCGTCTGCACAAGGTCCTGCGCGAGCATTTCACGTTGCTGCGCGAGCGTGAGGCCGGTGAACGCGCGCATCTGCTGCGGCAACGTCTCGAGGCCAACAATCTTGCCGCGCGTGCGCAGATAAACATTCTGCAATTGCGCTTCCGTGCCGTATTCGGTCTGCAAACCGGCGCTCAGTGAATCGTAGGTTTCCACCAGCAGCGAGGCGAGCCACGGCCGCATCTTCTTGATTTCATCCAGCGCCGCGGGATTGCCGCGCAGACGGAACGCGAGCTTGCGCCACAGCGGCTCGGGCAGCAAGCCCGGCAGACAGTCGCGTCGGCATACGCCGTATTTCGAGACGTCGTCTTGCGAGACCAGCAGTTCGTCGGGCGAGAGCTCGAGCGCGAGCGTGGGCGAGGCGGCCAGAGCGCCCATGATCGGCGGACGAAACGGCTGGGCCGCCGGATAGTCGGCGGGGTCGCCCACATGCAGCGTGCCGAGCACATAAACGGTGGTATTGCCGCGCGTTGCGACGTAGAACGGCATGCGCGCCGGTTGCAGGCGCACCGGACCGCTCGCGGTCGTGCCCGGCGTGGCGGGCGGCGGATTGAAGCCAGGCAGCGCGGCGCGTGGCGGTGGCGGCGAATGCGGCAGCGGGGTGGTCGGGCGCGCACCTTTGGCGTTCGCATCGGTGGACGCCGTGGCGGTATTGGCCGAGGCGCCGGCCGCGCCGGCGGTGTCGGGCAGCACGGCACAACAACAGAGAACGCCCACGAGCGCGGCACCGTTCAGTGCACGCGCCCGCAAGCGTCGCATGAAGGCAGCGCGGCGGCCGCCTTCACGCGAGCGGCGCGCAGGACGACGCGCCGCCAGCGCATCAGGCATCCACGTCCCCCACCTCCTCGGCGCGGTGACACGACACCTGACGGCCATCCACTTCGCGCAGCTTCGGCTCCTCGCTGCGGCAGCGGTCGATCACATACGGGCAGCGCTGATGGAACGTGCAACCCGACGGCGGACTCAGCGGCGAGGGCATTTCACCTTGCAGCTTGATCTTGATCGTGCGATCCGCCTCGAAGATGGACGGCGTCGCCGACATCAACGCGCGCGTGTATGGATGCCGCGGCTTGGAGAAAATCCGCTTCTTGTCGCCGAGTTCCGCCACGCCGCCGAAGTACATCACCATCACGTCGTCAGCAATATGTTCGACTACTGACAGATTGTGCGAGATGAATACGTAGCTGGTTTTGAACTCCTGCTGCAGATCCATGAACAGATTCAGAATCTGCGCCTGGATCGACACGTCGAGCGCCGACACGGGCTCGTCTGCGACGACAATTTGCGGGTCCAGGATCATCGCGCGCGCAATTGCCACACGCTGACGCTGACCGCCGGAGAACATATGCGGATAGCGCTTCGCGTGCTCAGGCCGCAGACCCACCGTGCGCATCATCTGCGCGATACGTTCGGCGCGCTCAGTGGCACTCAACTGCGTGTTGATGGCGAGCGGTTCGCCGAGCGTCTGCTCGACGGTCTTGCGCGGATTGAGCGACGCAAACGGGTTCTGGAACACCATCTGCACGCGGCGCCGCAGCGCGGCGATCTTCGCGTGATCGGCGCCGGCCACATCTTCACCGTCGATCAACAGACGGCCCGCACTGGGCGATTCGATCATGGTGAGCTGGCGCGCGAGTGTCGATTTGCCGCAGCCGGATTCGCCGACCACGGCGAGCGTCTTGCCGCGTTCCAGCGCAAACGACACGCCGTTCAGTGCCTTGACCGTGCCCGTGGCGAACATGCCGCGCTTGACCGTGTAGTAGCGCGCGAGCTTGTCGGCGACCAGCACGTGATCGCCCGCATGGTCCGACTGGCGCCGCGTTTCGGGTACTGCGTTCATCGTGCGCCTCCATGGGTGTGAACGTTCGCGTCGCCGGCGAGGTTCAGGGGTTTGATGCAGCGCACGCGCGCCACTTCCGCATGGCCCTGCATGGGGGCAAGCGCGGGGCGTCCCTTGTTGCAGTCATCGACCACGTACTTGCAGCGCGGCGCGAACAGACACCCCTTGGGACGGTCGTCACGCCCCGGCACCATGCCCGGCAGCGCGGCGAGCCGCACAGCGCCCACGTTGTGCTCGGGAATCGCCGCGAGCAGCGCTTCCGTGTACGGATGATGAGGCGCGGCAAAAATGTCCGGCACCTTGTTGGTTTCGATCACTTCGCCAGCGTACATGACCGCGACGCGCTGCGCGACCTCGGACACCACCGCGAGGTCGTGCGAGATCAGCACGAGCGCCATGCCGCGCTCTTTCTGCAAACGCATCAGCAGTTCCATGATCTGCGCCTGGATCGTCACGTCGAGCGCCGTGGTCGGCTCGTCGGCGATCAGCAGCTTGGGGTTGCAGGCAATCGCCATGGCGATCATCACGCGCTGGTTCATGCCGCCCGACATTTGATGCGGAAACGCGCCAATGCGGTTCTTCGCGTCCGGAATGCCGACCTGGTCGAGCAGTTCGAGCGCGCGCCTGTCGAGCGCGGCGCCGCGCAACCCTTCGTGCAGCTTCAGCACTTCCTTGATCTGATAGCCGACCGTGTAGCTCGGATTCAAACTCGTGAGCGCGTCCTGGAACACCATCGCGATATCTTTGCCGATGATCTTGCGGCGCTCCTTCGCCGATGCCTTCAGCAGGTCGCGACCGTTGAACGTGATCTCGTCGGCGGTGACCTTGCCGGGCGCGTCGATCAGGCCCATCAGCGCCATCATCGTCACGCTCTTGCCCGAGCCGGATTCGCCGACGACGCCGAGCACTTCACCGGGCGCAACGTCGAGGTTGATGCGGTCGACAGCGGGCAAGCCGTTGAAGTTCACCGCGAGGTTGCGGATGGTTAGTAGGTTGTTGCTCATTTATGCCATCCGCTTGAGTTTCGGATCGAGTGCGTCGCGCAGCCCGTCGCCGAGCAGGTTGATTGCGAGCACCGAGATCAGGATGGACAAACCAGGCATTGTGACGATCCACCATGCACTGTCGATGTAGTCGCGAGCCGAAGCAAGCATCGCGCCCCACTCGGCCGACGGCGGTTGCACGCCGAGGCCGAGGAAGCCGAGCGCGGCTGCATCCAGAATCGCCGACGAAAAGCCGAGCGTCGCCTGCACGATCAGCGGCGCCGTGCAGTTGGGCAGCACTTGCGAGAACATCAGCCGCAAGGTGCCGGCGCCCGCCACGCGCGAAGCCGTCACGTATTCCTTCTGCAACTCGCCTTGCGCCGACGCGCGCGTCAGGCGCACGTAGCCCGGCAGCGCGACGATCGCAATGGCCAGCATCGTATTGACGAGACCCGGGCCAATGATCGCCACGACCGCCACCGCGAGCAGCAACGAAGGCAGCGCGAGCAGCACGTCCATGATGCGCATGATCGGCGTGTCGGCCCATTTCTCGAAGAACGCCGCGATCAGACCGAGCACGATGCCCGGAATCAGCGCGAGCACCACCGAAACGAAGCCGATCCAGAACGACAGCCGCGCGCCGTACATCAGACGCGAGAGGATGTCGCGGCCTGCTTCGTCGGTGCCGAGAATGAACTTCCAGTTGCCGCCTTCGAGCCATGCAGGCGGAATCTTCACAAAGTCGCGGTACTGTTCGATCGGGCTGTGCGGCGCGATGAGCGGCGCGAAAATCGCCACGACGATCAACAGCAGGACGACGATTCCGGCGCCGACCGCGCCGCGATTGCGCGAGAAGTTCGCCCAGAATTCGCGGGCGGCAATAGCGCGGCCACTCGGCGGCGTGACTGCGGTGGGAACTGTGTTTTGTATGTCTGCCATGGTCGTGATTACCTCGTATGGCGGATGCGCGGGTTGAGCACGCCGTACAGCAGATCGACGACGAGATTCACGAAAATCACCAGCGTGGCGATCATCAGGATGCCGCCCTGCACGACCGGATAGTCGCGGCGGCCAATTGCGTCGATCAGCCACTTGCCGATGCCGGGCCACGAGAACAGCGTTTCGGTCAGCACCGCGCCCGCGAGCAGCGTGCCGACCTGCAGGCCGATCACCGTAACAACGGGAATCAGCGCATTGCGCAACGCATGCACGACGATCACGCGCCCCGGCGACAAACCCTTTGCGCGAGCCGTGCGGATGTAGTCTTCGCGCAGCACTTCGAGCATCGAGGAGCGCGTCATGCGTGCGACCACCGCGAGCGGAATCGTGCCGAGCACGATGGCCGGCAGGATCAGATGGCTCAATGCCGATTTGAACGCGCCTTCGTCGGTGGACATCATCGCGTCGATCAGCATGAAGCCGGTCACGTGCGGAATGTCGTATTCGACCGCAATGCGGCCGGACACCGGCGTCCAGCCGAGCTTGACCGAGAACACCATGATGAGGATCAAGCCCCACCAGAAGATCGGCATCGAATAACCGGTGAGCGCCGTGCCCATCACGCCGTGATCCACCGCCGTGCCGCGCCTGAGCGCCGCGAACACGCCCGCGGGCAGGCCCACGATCAGCGCGAAAAGCATCGCGCAGATGGACAGTTCGACGGTGGCGGGGAAGCGGGCGAGGAATTCGCCCATGACGCTGGTGTTGGTGATGATCGAGGTGCCGAGGTCGCCGTGCAGCGCGCGGCCGATGTAATGGACGTACTGCAGCGGCAGCGGCTCGTCGAGCCCCAGCCGGTGCATCGCCGCGGCGTGCATGGCCGGATCGACGCCGCGCTCGCCCATCATCACTTCGATGGGATCGCCCGGTATCAGGTGAATCAGCGCGAATGCAAGGATCGTGATGCCGATGAACGTCGGTATCACCATGCCTA
>Ga0209796_10000170_pt1 | contig 71217 bp, 64 predicted proteins | sample AgamicOrSfrz_FD_187167 | JGI IMG/M metagenome (GOLD analysis project Ga0209796, IMG submission 187167) | Agave microbial communities from Guanajuato, Mexico - Or.Sf.rz (SPAdes) (version 2) | ecosystem: Host-associated > Plants > Phyllosphere > Phylloplane/Leaf | place: Guanajuato, Mexico...
CCCCGAAAACCCTCACCCAAACCAGCAGAAAAGACGGAAATTGACGCACCAGAGTAGCGCTTCTGCGCTTCAGGGGTGGGTCAGTTTTAGATGAACAAACTGGGTCAGTTTCTGGCGGAAATCAACAGGCGCCCCATTAACCCGGGGCCGTTCATTGTCTTGAAGGTCTCAAGGTTCGCGTAGACGAGTGCGTCCTCGAAAGTGTTGGCGAGCAATTCTACCGGGGCCGACGTCTTGTACCGTGCCATGATGGGCTGTTGATAGGCGACGCGTACGCTGTAGCCACTACTGTCCGAAAGACAGAGATCCGCCTCGGCGGTGTCGAGCAGGTATCTAGCGCCCCGCTCTTCGGGACCCAGGTTTTCAGCGTTTCGTTGCGCGCCTGAAGGCCACCACCGCGCGAAGGGGGAACGGAACGACCTGCTGCATCCTTGGCATCGATGTCGGTGATAATCAGTGTGTTCAGACCGAGGTGCTCGATCAGCGACTTCAACCGGTGCGCGTGACTGCCGCCGATCTCGAGCCACGTGACGCAACACCGGCGAAGAAACTCAAACTCCTGCCGGGCACGGACGAAATGCGGGACGAGGATCCGCTCGGCGGGTCCCTCGACCAGCACCGCGCCGTCGGCAAAGAAAACATCACAGTGCGTCGCTTTCAGGTAGCGCTAGACGAATCGCGCGGTCTCATCCTCCGTGCCGAACGTCTCGGAGAGGTTCACCACGCACGAGACGGGTACGCCACCGTCCCCCGGATGCACCGGGAGCCGTCTGAAGTATCGTAGCGACGTGAAGTCGGCCTCGTGTGCGAGGTGGCTGGAGTGCGTGCTGACGACCAGTTGGGTACACAGATCCCGCGAGCCCTGGAGCATGTCGTGCTTGCGCAGAACTTCGTAGGCCTGCCTGATGAAGACCTGCTGAACCTGGGCGTGAAGATGTGCCTCCGGCTCTTCGATGAGCACGAGATGGAGTGGCGGAATCAGATCGTCGTCCTCCCCGCCAGCTTTCCCGGCTTTGCCAACGCGCATCCATTTGTCACGAAAGCTCATCAGCGCGAAGATGATCGAGACCAGGTTCTGGTAACCGAGACCGTTCGAGTCCTCCGGAAGCTGATGAATGTGCGCACCCGCGGCCCCTTGATGCGTGGGCACAACGTAGCGGACAGCCGACGCATGGTTTAGGCCGTCGACGGGATTGATATGAGTTGTGATCGTCAGCTTCGGGTCGGACACGCCGGGATAGCCGACCTGCTCGAGTTCCCGAAGCGCGTCGGCAAAGCACACGGCCAGACGCTTGCCAAAAGCGGTCTGCGCGCCGTGAAGCGCCTGCAAGGCTTCGAGATCCTTTGGCTCGGGCTGGTCGAAAGGGTCCAGGTGCTGAGTGTAGTACTGACGTAGTTGACTGGACAGCTTCTTTCCCCCTCGTGCACCCGTTTCCTCCTGATCGTCCTCCCCCCGTGTCGTCGCCGAAGCAAATCCAAACCCGCGCTGGGCGCTGATCTCATCGATGCGGATGATTTTTCTGAGCGGGTCCCCTTCTATATGCCCACTGTCGGCGGCAAGAGCCTGTGGTGCCGCAACACCGTCCTTCGGGAGGACAAGCTTTGCCGGATCGAGCAGGTAAGCCCGCACTTCGAACATTGAACGTAGCTTGACCGACAGAAAGTCCATCAGCGACCGAGGCCATAGGGCGAAACCATCCGTGCTCCCGGATGTGGCATCTGATTGCGCACCGTCCGTCTCGCTCGCGCTCATGACGGCTGCCGCGGCGAGTTTCGCGCTCAGGTATGCCGACTGGAGAGCCTGCTCGTCTTTGGGCTCATAGCGCAGACGAACACCGATGAGCGCGCCTGCCCAGTCGAGCGTCGGGAGGATTTTCTGGACATGGTGAAGTTCCCCGTCCGGCACGTCGAGCCAGACGTCAAGGTGCGGCAGGACGGTATTCCAGTCGAATGGCTGTTCCAGCGCTTCAGCGTTCGGTGCTTCCCACTGATTCCCAAGCGCGTCCAGTTTCGCCCAGTTTGACAGTGTGAAATCGTTGATAGAGAAATGTGTGCGTCCCACGAGGAAATGACGAAGCGCGACCATTGCGGACGTTTTTCCGCTGTTATTGGCGCCGACAAAGACCGTTGTCTTTTCCGCAAGGTCGACCCGGACCTTGCGCAGTTTGCGGAAGTTGCCGATTTCGACGAGTTTGATGTGCATGCCGTTTTTCCTTTTTTTTGCCCGCCAGAGTCCGGACTTCGATCGGTTCGAAGTGGCCGGGCTGGATTGACACACCGCAGTCTGGCGCTTTCGCCCCCGGTGTGAGGCGGTGCCTCGCGTGCTATGGCACGCGCAGTATTCAGGGCGCTGCCGTGCCCTCATGCTTCGACTTCCGCGCGATGCGTACCGATGACTTCGTGTTCACGCGAAAAATCCCATCGCGGCTTTGTTCTCCCACTGCTATGACTGGTCGTGCGTCTACGCTCTCTATCCGGCCAGCACCCATATCACCCTATCGAAGCAGGCTTTAGCGTCTTTTCATGCTTTGCCTTACGGGCATCTTGTAGCGCATTCACAGCGTGGCTGGCAAGCGTATCGTCGGTCACGACGCATCACCCGGGATGCGCGAGCGTCGGTGAGCGCTCAACGATAAGACGCATTGGACCGGCCAACCCGCGTCGACCCGAGGCCCGCCTCATTAAGCATCCTGCGCAACACCTGTTCGTTTGAGTCATTCCTGGGCCCGAGCTTCACCTCCCGGAGGAGCCTGGATAGCAGTCCGGCCGGGAACGACATTTCGTAGTAGTCGCGGATCCCTGTGTCGGTTGCGCGAAACTTCAGTTCGGCCTCCACGTCCATCCTGAGTTCGATGCGCTTTGGACCATGCAACTCCCCTGGAGCGGGCGTGGGCGTCAGAATAAGACGATACTCAGCCTCTTCGGCGAAAGCCGTGCCTTTAACCGACCAGCGCTCCTTCAGGAGGCTCTGCAGGAAACCGATGCCCGGCTCTCCGTTGCTGGCAAGGATTTTCGGAATCAGATCCTGCACATCGGCTCGCAGTGCAGAAGCCGAATCCGCATACGTCACCGGGTACAGGAGCATCTCTGACTGCCCTTTGAGCATCTCGAGGAGCAGTTCCGTGTCGAAACCGATGCAGACTCCTGCGCCGTTCGCGGCATAACCTCGCCACTGACTCAATGCGTCACGGCTCGAAGTGAGACAGCTTACGAAGAAGTCGCCTGCCTCCAGAACGTCGACGACTTCGTCCGTTCGTTCTTCTGCAAAGTTGTCCCTTGCCGCGATCTCGCGAACGAACCTGTTAAACAGGCCTCCCTCTTCGTAGTCGTTCAGGTGCCAGCGGCTACACAGCCAGATCGACCGATGCCTGACGATACTGAGAAGCACAGACGAGGTGGTGTAGTGATACAGGATGTTGGGGAAACTGGCAGCCATAGATGCTGTTAATGCGGGTTGTCCGCCCCGGTGAGCGTCCTGGGAGCGGAGGTTGTCGAAGAGGCACGATGAATGGCGCTCGCGTTGCGAATCTCATACCGGTCTTTCGGGCTTTCTGCATTGGATCGTGTCTGCGCGCCGTGAAGGCGAAGAAACCGGGCGCAGCAAGAAAAAAGGAACGAGTCAATACCATCGTTCTGTGTGCTGCTGCGTGCCGCCCTGCGTGTACGCGGGACCGATACTGTCGCGCCCTATCAACTCATCGTTATCGACAGGTTCGTCCAAACCTGTATAGCCGGACGAAAAACTTTGTGTGAGTCAATGCCACATGCAAGGCAACTGGTCTCGTGCTGCATCGTGACGATGCATCCTTTGCATGCCGCCAGATCGTGACCTGCCGAGGTCGCCTGTCAGAGGATCCGTTGCGTCTTAAGAACAATCACCGTGCTGGCCGCGGTCTGATTGCAAGAGCGTTATAGGGCTCGGCCTTAATCCGCGCTTTGAGCGTGTGGGTTCCCATTACAGTCCCGCTTTTCTGGGCTCCCCAAGACAATCACTGCGCGCAGCAACCGGTGTTCACAACGGGGGCGAGCATGGGCGTTGCCTCCCGACACGCTTACGCAGCACTTACCCGGCCGGCGCGCCTTCAGGCGATGCACGCGGGTTTTCGCGTGTACCGAACGCGCTGACGAGTTGCCGGGCACGCCTGACATCGTCGCCATGCAGGTAGATCGAAGTGGTGGAGACCGACGCATGTCGCAGGTTATCGCGTACCGTTGTGAGTTCTGCGCCGTGGGCGAGCGCATACGTCGCATGCGTGTGCCGCATCCAGTGAGGACTCGCCCGGTGCAACTTGCCTGCCAGGGGCGGATGATCGATGGCGATCAGATCCGCCACCTGCCGGAAAAACCGTCTCATCACCGCCCACAGGCGCATGCCACTAATCGCCGCGACGTCATCGGCGTCAAGACTGCCGACCAGCGGGGTGTCCGGGCGCCAGCGTGCCGGCGAGACCGGCAATCGCCGCTCTACCAGGTACCGGGTCAGCGCGTCCCATGCGAGCGGCGGCAACGCGACCCGGCCGGACTTTTGGCCCTTCCCCGTCACGCGCAGCCAGTGCTCGCCGCGCGCATCCGTGTCGATGTGGCCCAGCATGGCCCCGACCAGTTCACTGGCCCGCAGGCCGGTTGCGAAACCGAAATCGAGCAGAAAACGGAGCCTTTGGGCGGCGGGCGCGGACCAGCCATACGACCATTCGAGTCCGTCGGCGATCGCCCGAACCAGCAGCCATTCGCCTTCCGTGAATGCGCGTGACGCATCGAGATCCCCTGTCCTGGCGGCGCCCCTGACCTTCACGCCTGCGAACGGATTCGCGAGCACGTAGCGCTGTTCGATCAGCCACCGGAACAGCGCGCCGAGGATCGACAGCGCGTGCGCAGCGGAACGTGGCGACAGGCCTCCGGCAAACGGGCGCCAGTCCGGCGCACTGCGCGGCCGCAACGGCCCGACCCAGCGCTCGCGTGGCGTAGGGCGGCGCAGGAATGTCCTGTAGGCGACGGCATCTTCTGTCGTCAGCGACGACAGTGCCCTTCCCCGTTCGACAATCGCCCACAGGATCAGCCGCTCGGCTTCCTTCCGGTACGTGCGCTGCGTGGCCGCCGATTCGTGCAGCGACAGCCACGCCTGCACCGCTTCGTAGTCGTTGCCCGCATCGAGCGTGCAGGTCGCGGGCGGCGCGCGGAACGTCCCCGCCGAACCATCAACCTCGTGCGGCAGTCGCAGGCTCTCCCACGGCACGATGCCGCGCGGGGGGGCCGTTGCGATCAGTGCCCTCGCCCGTTCAGTCAGCGCCGGATGGGCACTGAAGAATGACTCGATGCGCTTCGCACTGGTGGCGCCGAGATCAGGAATGGCTTTCCACCACTGCCGTCGGCGCGGAACACGCACCGTCAGGTCCGCGAGCGTGACGATACCCTGCGCGTGCAGCGCACGTACTGCCCGTGCTGGGAACCATTGTTCGACGGGATCGGCGATCTGCGGTTCGGGCGGGCGCGCATGCCGCAACTGGTCGATCGCGTGCGTGACCGCTTTTGCGTGACGGGTACGCTCGCCGGTCGGATGCGCCAGCAGCACCGCCAGATCGTCGCGATGCGCCCGCCGCGCGGCCGCTACGAGAGCGCGCCGTATCTCGCCCAGTACGCCGCGCGCCGAACGCGGCTGCCCTGCCCGTCCTGATGTGCGTCCCGGCAGGTAGCGGGCGACCGCCTCGCGGGTCGACAGGCCGGCATACCAGGCGCGCAGCGCGGCCAGCGCGTCGGCGTGCGGAAAGTCGTCGGGTCCGTTTCGGTCCGCGGAAGTGAGGCGCGGTTTCATGAGCGCGAGTTTCGCATAGAAATACGACTATCAGGATAAGAAGGGTTATCTTTATACAACGATTTTAGATCCGGGTTCAGCGACCAAACTGGCTGCACGGACGAGGAGCAATCGAACGGATCGGACCATTTTTCGGCCGAAGCCGATGCTCACCGTTGAGCCCTCGTGCGGCCGGAGTGCACCGCTTTGCCGACATTGGCAGTGAGGTGCAGTCGAACGTCGGCTTCTGGGAGAGGCGAACGAGTCTTCCCGACCCACTTCAGCCCTTCGTCCTACTGGAACGCGGCGGCAGCTTTCGAATTCCAATCGGTCATTGCCACAGTCCCATCGGGCGGCATGTGATTGGCCATACGGGTTCTCGGGGAGTTAGTGACTCCACGCCTGGCGGAATAGGCGTTTAGAAGCGAATCTTCGAGCTGGAGGCTTGCAGTCCTAAGAATCCTACGGCCCATTTCAAAGCCGCGTCGGACCGCCGTGATAAAGCTGGTGACCGACAGGTGCGAACTTGCGATTGAAATTGCGCCCCTCTCTCACCTGTCTTATCGCCTTGCAGCCGTTTGTATGAGCCGCTGTCCTTAAAGACATCGTGCATTTGAACCGGCGGTTTTAGACAAAGTGACCTTTAGGAGTTCTGTCGCAGTAAGGAAATCAGTCAAAGTTTTGGTGGAACGAATAGGAATACTTATTTCACAAGATCGTAGAACTGCTCGGGGACTGAACGATGCCGTCCATCGTCACTCTTCATCTGCCCTTTCGATATCATGTGCATGAGTTCGATGCCGCCTAAAATGATGCGGGCGCAACGAAAGCTCTTGAATCCTAGCATTGGCCGTGCGATGCGTTTGATCGCTCGATGGTCCTGCTCCACCACGTTGTTCAGATACTTCGATTGTCGAATTTTGATCGGCAGTTCGCGATCAGCATTGATCGCATTTAGCCCTGCGGGATTCGCCCCGCTCCTGTCGATGATCACCGTCTCCGGCACGCCGTTTCCAGCGATCGCCTTTTCGAAATAGCGCCGGGCCGCGGCCTTGTCCCGGTTGGCGCGGAACAGAAAGTCAACCGTGTCGCCGGCCTTATCGACGGCCCGATACAAGTACTTCCATTCGCCCTTGACCCTGATGTAGGTCTCATCCATTCGCCAACTTCGACCGACCTTTTTCTTGCGCTGTCCGAATGCCTTACCGAGCGCAGGCAGCAACTTGATAGCCCACCGGTGCACCGTCGAATGCGACCGAAACTGCCCGCTCGGACATCATTTCTTCCAGATGACGCAGACTCAACGGATAGGCGACGTACCAACGTACGCATGTCAGCGTTATGTCCAGCGGGTAATGCAGCCGTTTGAGCACCTTGCTCACAGCGGCGTTTGGGGCCTTGACCATTCGTTACATCGCTCGTCTCGGGACCGGCCACCATAGCAGATCGGCTTACTGCGACAGAACCCGTTCACGCTGTCGACGCTTATCTGTTCCTGAGACTCACAAGTCATTCTCCGTGCAGGGCATGTGAACTCGCCGCCGAACCTTTACATTGAGCCGGTATCGACGCCGCAAGACCAATGAGCGGAAACGGTCCTTCAATCGTCCGGAGACATTGGTTCGCAAGCAGCAAACAAGTGATAACCATGAAGGTTGCCGTATGCAAGTTGCCATTGTAGTGTGCGATCATGTTCAGGCACTTGATGTTGCCGGTCCTCTGGACGTGTTCGCGGAGGCAAATACGTTTCTTTCGGCCAAGGAAAAATATCGGGTTTCCATCGTTGGAAGTCGGGCCGGCTTAGTTTCGTGTTCTAACGGCATGCGGCTCATTGTTCCGAATGCTTATGCCGATTTTGATGCGTCAATTGACCTGCTGTTAATCGCCGGTGGTCCCCAGTTGCCGAATGCGACGCACGAAGGCGAGTTTTTGGCGTGGCTGCGCAGAAAGGCCGGTCAAGCGGCGCGCTTCGGCTCGGTCTGCAACGGCGCATTCGTTCTCGCCCGCGCCGGCCTACTCGACGGGAAACAGGTGACGACTCACTGGGCCGACGCGCGACGTCTCGCCGATGAGTTTCCCGGAGCGAACGTACAACCGGACAAGAGTATTGTTAGGGACGGACGGCTTTTCACATCCGCAGGCGTGACAGCACGCATAGACCTGTGTCTGTCACTTGTGGCTGAAGACTGGGGGCGCGAGCTCGAGGTGCGACTCGCGAAACGCCTCGCGGTATACACCGAGCGCGAAGGCGGACAAGCAAAATACAGCCCTTACTTTGATGCGCGGCTCTCTTCGGATGCTATTGTCGGAAAGGTGCTTCAGTACGTTACCGAGCACATCGCCGACACCTTCTCTATAAAACAGCTTGCCAACGCCGTCTCGGTAAGCCGACGCACCTTGTCCAGGCACTTTGCACGTTATACCGATACCACCCCGTCTGCTTTCGTTGAACAAATTCGCGTTGACGCGGCTAGGAAACTACTCGGGGACACGAACACGCCTCTAAAAACGGTTGCCTTCCATTGCGGCTTTCACAGCGCCGCGCATATGCGAGCCACGTTCTCCCGACGAATCAAAGTAACGCCGCGACAATACCGGCAGGGGTATCGAGAAACGGCTGCCAAGCCGGAGAAAACTGTCTCCGGCGACCGACCCGCGTCATCATCCGGCAATCTGCATTCGCCAAGCGACCGAATGCATGGGGTCGTCATCGAACCGCGAGGCGTATAACATCTGCCTTTCGTGCGCCAATACGAAAGATTGTGGTATGAGCGCAGATGTCTCCACCTTAGAAATTCACACATCCGCAACTTCCTTCAAGGGGGGCGCAACGACGGCAAGTGCGTGGCGGATGTTGGGCTCGATATAATTTTGGGATCAACCCCCAAGGGCAGCGCCAGCGGCCTGAATCAGTTCGAACTGCCCGGCGCCTAAGATTATCGGCTCGGTGCCGACCATATCTCACTGGACCACAACGCGAAGCCGATGCGGATTTGATGACTGATCTCCTCGCGAAACTCGTCGACCCGGTCCCACAATCGCAGCGTTTCTTACTGGAAGCACGAGGTTCTGCATGCGGTGGCGGACAAGCTGCGACTAATCGGTGCATATGGGCCCCGGTCGGTGTTTCAAATTGTATCCTGAACTTCGGATACTTGGTCGTTGGTGCGTTCCTCGCTACTTGGTGACTCTCCATTGCGGTCTAGCCAACAGGGCCGTGGCGAGATCGAAGTCAACACTGATCGCTGATAGCACGTCCGGGAAATGGCTCGGCTTCAATGCGAAACGTCGCCGCGGGCAATTACATTCATCGTCTTCGTGCACAGCACTGGCAGCCATCTTGAGTCACCCCAGGTGTCGGTGCTCGCGCGGATCGCGCAGGTAATGTCTGCGGCCGATGCGGTGCGATCGCAGCGCAATTCGATGACAATCAGTTTCGTTCTGGATCCCTTGCTGCCTTGCTTCGATAACTGTTCGAAGACCTTTTGCGTGTCTCTCGGCTGGGTTGCCGTCCAGTATCAACAGCGGGTCAAGCTTTTGACTTACTCGCAAACCTATCATTGCTCCGCGCCCGGCAGCAGACGAGCGCTGACCTCGACGGAGCGTCCCCAACTCATGCCTGTGCGTCGATGCGCACGAGCCGAGCGAGCCCGCGACGTTCTTCCTCGGGAAGCCATTTCAACATTACGACCCATTCCGCACAATAGAAAGTCTGCTGGCGTCGGAGATGGTCCGCAGGAGCCCCAAACCTTTGAGGGTGTCAAACATTTTCGTTTAGCGATCGAGGGCACCGCGGTCGCTGTGGTCTCATGAGCAACCTGCGGGGGTGTGGATCTGTTGCGCGCAGGGCCACGCGCCGGTCGCTGCGTTCGAGATCGCTTTGAATCTAGCAGATAATTGTCCGACTGAGGTACGGATTTCCGGCCAAAGACACTGAACGACTGACTGCGCCAATGCGGCTGTCGGCGAGCGCACAATGATAGAGAACTGTGTGCTCGACGGCTCCACGCTTCTGTCTATCTTGCAGCCGCCAGATACCTATGGATCTGCCCCACGACCGCAGCCCCCTCGCCCACCGCTGAGGCGACGCGCTTAGTCGAACCCGAGCGAACGTCGCCAATCGCAAATACGCCCTCCACATTGGTCTCCAACGATACTGTCGACACACCGGAATCGCCGAGATCGCCTCCGGTCAGTACGAAGCCCCCGCTGTCGAGCGACAGCCCACATCGACGGAGCCAGCCAGTATTGGGGTCCGCACCAATGAACACGAACAGGTGATGCGCCGTCATATTTCCCTCGATGCCGCCGGCGCCACGGTAGTGCACGCGCTCAAGGCGCGCATTGCCTTCGAGAGCGGTCAGTTCCATGTGAGTGTGGAGCGTGAGGTTGTTAAGGGATGCGACGCGATCTGCCAGATAGTGCGACATACTCCGAGCAAGGCTCGCGCCCCGAACGAACATATGCACATGCTCTGCGTGCGAAGCCAGGAAGACGGCAGCCTGTCCCGCCGAATTGCCACCGCCCATCAGCACCACCGACTGCTTGCGGCACAGCCTGGCCTCGACGGGTGTCGCCCAGTAATAGACGCCACAGCGCTCGAAGCGCGGGAGGTTCTCAATGGAAGGACGGCGATACTCGGCACCGCTTGCGATCACCACCGTGCGCGTCGTAAGACGGCGACCTCCGGTTAGCTCCACGACAAGCGGCTGCTTGTCGCAATGTAGCGCCCCAACCTCGCATGGAATACCGACATGCGCGCCGAATTTTTGCGCCTGGACCAACGCACGGGCCGCGAGTGCCTGACCTGATATACCCGTAGGGAAGCCTAAATAATTCTCAATGCGTGCACTCATGCCGGCTTGGCCACCTGGCGCGTGACTGTCGAGCGCCGCGACCGACAGCCCCTCGGACGCGGCATAGACAGCTGCCGCGAGCCCCGCCGGGCCTGCACCGACAATTGTCACGTCATAGACATGCGCCGGATCGAATTCAGGAATCAGTCCCAAGCAGGATGCAAGCTGCCCCTCGTCCGGGTTTCGCAGCACGGTGCCGTCCGGACACACGATCAGCGGGAAGTCGTCAGGCTGCGGGGTCAGGCGTTCGAGCAGCGCGATGGCTTCGGCATCGTCCTCTCCATTGAGCGTCATGTTGGGAAAAGCGTTGCGCCGCAAGAAATTTTGCAATGCCGCCAACTGGGGATGATGCGACGAGCCGACGAGAATTACCCCCTGTCCGCGCTCGATGACGAGGACCCGCCGCAGGATTAGTGCGCGCATGATCTTTTCGCCGAGATCGGCTTCATTCACCATCATGGCGCTGAGCTCGCCGGGCCGCACCAATATGACTTCGACGTCCTCAATGACATGCGCATCGACAACGGCAAGCTTGCTGGATAGCTGCGTGACGTCCGAGGTAAATTCGCCCCGCTGCGTATAGGTATGAATCACCCGTTCGTGGCCGAGGCCATCGCGACCGACTATTCGGACTTTGCCCGACAGAATGACGAACATTCCTGCACAGCGATTTCCTGCGCGATAGAGCAATTCCCCCGTGACATACCGCGAAATGGTACCGAATCGCCGTATCCTATCCAGCTCCTCAGTGGTCAGGACTGGAAACATCTGCTGATAACGAGGATGGTCGCGTATCGCCGGGGCGTCGGGGAGCCCGTCCTCAGGAATACGGCTCGTGTTTTCGGTCACATGGTTGCCGGGCACGTTGTCCGGCGACTCCGGCTTATTGCTCATTGCGGACTCTCCTGCGGGCCGCAGTAGCCCTCGAACGAAATTAGGCCTGCAGCACAGCTTGTCGAGCCCTCTGGCAACCGGCCCGACGAGGCCGGGTTCTGGCCTGCGATCGGCCGCCCGTCAACGATCGTATATCGACGCGTTTGGCATTTTCAGATAGGCCCTATCTTTCAAAAGGTCCGTCTATTGGCCCGGCTCGTCGCATTTAAAAACTGATCGGCAGTTGGCTGCCTTTCACCAATGCCCCTTCGACTCCTGCGCTCGCAGCGTAAAGGATAGTAGAGAGCCGTCAATTCCTCAAGGCAGCGACCGGTCGGCTTGCCCCTTCATTGTCAGTCTCCGTTACAACCTGCCGGCGTTCAAGTTGGCGGAAGATTTTTTTGAAGTGTGCGCTGTTCGGTCATATTTCTCGCAGGACACGGCGACATCGCAATGTCCGTCAACGCGAGGAAGGACCGAGTTTTTGACTTCTGCCAAGCAGTTCAAGAATTCCGAATGAAATTAAGGTGCTCTCCCGCCACTATAGCGATGGTCGACGACGAATCCGTCCGGATGGCGATAATTTGCTTCGTTCGTTCGTTCGTTCGTTCGTTCGGCCGGCTGGCATGTCATCGCATATGATGGTGTGAATCATCTTATGCCCGATGCGCGCCAAGTTGCGTCTGTTTGTCGCGAACATTCACATGCCTGGAAGGGACGATTCGCGCCCTTTGAATCGGTCAAACTATGACAGCACCCAGTCCACATGATTTGATTACGACTTACGCGACAGGACAACCCCAAAAATAGTGAAAGGCAGCTAGGCTCCCGGTTTCTTCTCGAAACCCATAGACGCACATGCCACTGCTCGCGATGATTGGAGAAATACTGCACGGGTAATCTTCACCCTATCGCTGTGTCCTAGGCTGACAGCAGCTCCGTCTGCGAGTCACGCGCCGCGCCATACCCATTGCGTGCGCCACTCGGGCGCTTCGAACGGAGCCGAGAAATATTCTATTCATATCTTGGAGCACACTGACGATGCCCGTATTCTTCGACCAGTCGATAGTGCCGTTGTCGATGACGTGCCTCCGTTGTCAATTTCCGACGCGTCGGCGCGCAACGTCAGGTTGGCCGCACCGGTGTTCGCTATGGTCGTACCCGTCGTCACAGATACGTCGTGACAAGCGGCAAGCGTGAGCGACGCCGGACCGGACCAGCGCAGGCTCGAAGCGACGCCGGGATCGCCCGTTGCGGCGTTCGCGCCCGTCGTCGTCACGCCGACCGAAGTGCCCGCGTTCAGACTGCGCTGCAACGCATGCGCTCCGACATCATCGATGGTGAAAGCGGGCGTCGAAAGATCCCATTAGCCTGTATCGACCACCGCGTGCCTGCCGAACTCCAGTTGTGCCGCTTGTGTGTCGACCATTCCGCCCCTGCCGTCTGCGTTGCCCGCGGCGATCTTGCCGAGTTGCTACACACCACCGCTGTCGGCGACGAGCCAGACGTGCCCGACGCGGCTGGCCGTGCCGGTTGCGCGAATGCGCTTGCCGCCGCCTGCGAGCGCGTACACGTTGCCGTCGGCGGCCCTGCGGGCGCACGTGCGCGGCCGTTATCCTCCCCTTATAGACGACCCTGCCCCGACTGCCCGTCTGCACGGACACCTACCGGCTGCTGCCCGAGTCCTGCAGAAGTATCTGCGCGCCTGCGGCCAACTCCGCCGTGCCTTGGGCGCCGCCACGGTCCCGGCGTTGGTGACCGCATCTCTCGCAATCAAGAACACATCGCCGCCGCTCGAACTGATCCTGCCGAGATTGATCACGGCCGCGTTCGAGTTGCCCGACCGCGTGAGCGAGCCGCTGCCAGCGAGGAGCGTTGGACGATATACGCGTTTGATGGCCGTCCTCTGCCTGACGTCGATCAGCGGCAGCCAACCTCAAGCCGGCATTTGAGCCACCGCAATACGAACGGCCCGAACTGTCATTCGGCTCCATTGCAGTGAACGATCAAACTGAAAGGAACCGAACATCACCAGACTGCGGCTTCAATGCCGTGCCGCGCTTACCGCAACAGCCCAGCACCTCTTCAATCCAACTTCGGCACGTCAGGACCGAACGACAGAGTCCGATGAACTTGATCACGGGCCCGGGGCCAGATTCTCAATCGCATTCTTGACACTCACCTGCCTGGCGCGCCGAGGAGCGCCATCCGGCTTCTCCTTGAATGCCGCGGAAACGTCGTCCCTGTAGCCAATTGTTTTTCACTTGAACGAACACACCATGCTCGGCAAGCCCTACGAGGCGACACACTCCATCGCAGGGCGTGATGCGATCGTGTCCTTTCAGGCGACCGCGACTTCTGACAGTCGACGTACTCCTCAGAGATCAGCCGCCTGAAGCACCGCATCGGCGAACGCCCTAGGCGCCTCCTGCGGCAGATTGTGCCCGACACCTCCGCCGATGGTCCGATGTAAGTACTTGCCGCTGAATTTTTTGGAGTATGTTGCCGGGTCGGGATGAGGTGCGCCGTTTGCATCGCCTTCGAGCGTGATCGTAGGTACAGAAATCGCCGGCGCCTCGGCGAGGCGCTGCTCAAGCGCGTCGTACCGGCTTTCGCCCCGAGCCAGACCGAGACGCCAGCGGTAGTTGTGGATCACAATCGCTACATGATCCGGATTGCGGAACGATGCTGCGGAACGTTGAAACGTGTTGTCATCGAACCGCCATTTCGGCGAGGCGAGTTGCCAGATCAGCTTGTTGAAGGCATCGAGATTCGCCGCATAGCCGAGTGCGCCGCGTTCGGTCGCAAAGTAATACTGGTACCACCACTGGAGTTCGAAAGACGGCGGCAACGGGTTCCTGTTAGCTGCCTGGCTGCCGATCAGATAGCCGCTGACGGAAACCAGCGCTTTGACGCGCTCGGGCCACAGCGCGGCGACGATATCCGCAGTTCGCGCACCCCAGTCGCAGCCGCCAAGCACGGCCTTCGGAATCTTTAGCGCGTCCATGAGCGCGATAGCGTCGAGTGCGGTAACAACCTGCTGGCCATTGCGGGGAGTATCAACGGAACGAAAACGTGTGGATCCGTAGCCTCGCAGGTATGGAACGACCACACGATAGCCTGCAGACGCGAGTATCGGTGCCACTTCGACATAGCTATGGATATCGTATGGCCAGCCATGCAGGAGCATCACGACGGGGCCATCGGCCGGACCGCTTTGGGCGTAAGTGATATTTAGCAGCCCTGCGTCGATCTGCCGAACGGAGGCAAAAGTTGCAACGGTCGTCGAAGGCTTCGCGGGTGTGGCCGGTTGTGCGCGGGCACTGCTAACGACGCCCCACTCGTCAAAGCTGATTATGGCTAGTGCGGCACCGAGAGCCCGCCGACGCTGCAAGCTGACTGAGTCGTCCATGTTCGGTTCTCCAGTAGGTCCAGTCTGACAGACTGCGCTGTACCGCATTTATGCGATCGTGCCACCTAATGACTTAAGGAATCGCGTCGTGGCAGCATCGCGGAGGAAGCGGTCGATGAGCGAGTTGCGCGGCTTCATTTCGTCTATTCAAGGCGCTTCACAAGCGTGCCTCATAGTCTTCGTCTTCAAAATAAATCACGAACTGTCTAAAAAATTGCCCTCCCTCCGCGTCGACCGATGGACGCGCCGACGCTGGCCCTCTGAGCTTCGCTACTAATGGGATTTCGTCGAGCACAGCAGCCGGGATGTTTTTATAAATCTCCATCATTTCCTGCGGTGGCAATGGGGTCATCGGCCTCGTGACTGCGTTCTCCCACACCCGCCTCGCGCCAAATGGACACGTGTGTTCAGCGCACGGCCGCGACGAATGCACGCCACCATGTAGAGCTGAACCATCACGCACCTTGCCGATCAACGTTAAGCATGAGATCCAATGCCTCGAATACCTCTACTGACACAATTCAAACAGCTTTCGAACGGCACGAAGCTTAAGCCGCTGACGCCGCGTCTTGCCACCGTCTAGTACGGTGTAGCGCATTCTGCGCACGCAATTCATCCGATATGTTCGGGCGCTGGGGACACTCCACGAAGATGAGAACGAAGTCGATCCGATTGGCAAGGGGACAACATCTACACCTGGCTTGTCTGCAACGGTTCAATCGTGTTGAGCACCGATTCGAGGATCATCGCGCGGGCATTGACGGGCGCTCGTCTTGAGCGCTGCGGACGAAGTATTCGGTCCCCGCGCCTGATCCGTTGCCCACTCATCGCACATATCCCGGAGACCTTTGCATTTGCAACCCGCCAGATCTGAGCGCCGTAGAAACAGCTCGTCGCGTCCCGCCACGCAATTGTCACAGTGAACGGGGTGGTCCGCTCAATCAGACTGACCGCGAGGCGAGGTAACGAATCGGTGTTTGACATCGATGATTCAGGTCCATACAGAGTCGCGTGCTTTGTCGCGCGTGTCGTATCGACGACGACACAAGGACACGGCCGTTCCGACGACAGCAGTCGTATCGTCTGCACCCACGGGTCGTCTGGGTCTACTGGCATGACCGCGCTCCTCGCAAATAGATGTGACGTGTCAGTCTTACTGAACCGCTCGCCACGATTGTCACGCAGAACTATCCATTCCTTCGTAAGCGGGCTGCGCTATGAGATATCTGCGCGTTGGCTGCGGCGTTGTAAGAACTTCGTCTAAGCGTGTTAATAACCGTAGTCCGGATCGGGCCGGCAGACCATACAACCAAGGGGTGCCGCGCAACCGCTCTTCGGTAGTGAACGCCATACCAAGGTATGTCCCATGCTGTGCGCGTGCGCGCGTGAATACGGATGCCTAGCGTCAATGCTCCCGCCCCCACGAATATGCCCGGCACCATCCACGAGACCAATCCAATGTACGACGGTATGACTTCGGCATGCTTTTGCGGGGCATATGTAACTCGTTCGTGCAATGGTTTTCACTGCCCGGCGCGTATACGCTCATGTCATGGCTAGTGCGATGACGACATAGCACGCCACGGTTTGGAGGGCGAGTCGTGAACGTAACGGAAACAGTAGATCCGGTGACCACTCCGCAAGCGGACGCGCTCCCGTCAAAACGACGCCGGACTGAGACTGACACCGAGACGGTAGACGCGCTTTCCGAGCGGGCATTTAAAGCACTCGTGCTTGTTGTCTGCGCCTGGTCGGTGATTGAAGCGCCGCTGGAGTTGGGCGGTTCCGCGGCACCCGCCGATCTGCTTGCCTTGCTGCTGTCGAAGATCGTGGCTGTGGGCGCTGGACTCGCTGTGATTGCCAAAGCACCCTTTGCCCGCGAAGCGTTTTCCTTTCTCTGCGGTACAAGTGTCTTCGCTATCGCAACCGCAGTCCCAATGGCAATTAACGAGTCTTTCGCGATATCGATAGCATCGTCGGTTGAGTGCGTCGGTAAGGCGGCGTGCGTGTTGGCATTTGGCATCGCATCATCGCAGGAGAATCGCGCCACTCGGAGCGGCTCCGTCAGGAACCGATGTGTGCCTTGGAAGCACATTTCAGAAGATTGCGGTGTCTCACATCTCGCACAACTGGATTCGTGGAGGCAGCATGACCACGACGTACACTAAATCCGACTGCTCAACAAACACGATTATCGTTGAACCATGAATTTTAGCCAGGTTGACCTCCTTAAATTACGGGGCGAGGCAGGCCGCGGGGCATGGCCGCATTGCACCCACGGCGTCATCGCTGACATTCCAGTCCCCTGCGCGCCCTCAGCGCTGTTATACCCCACGGATTCGAGTGTCATCGGATACCAATGGAACTTCGACCATGCGAATAGCCAAGGCTCATGAAGATAGCGATAAGGACATGCCAAAACCCTGGTCAGGGCTCTTCACCGCGCCCGCGTCACGATGACATTCTGCGCCCAGCAAACCGCCTGCAATAAAAAGAGGGAGCCGGCGTCACCCCGGGTCAACGAAAATTCCGTGAGATCGAGCCATGAAACACGACAATGCTACAGCGGTAAACGGATGCCTACCAACCTCGCTCGTATACGTCGTCGACGACGACCAGTCGATCCGGGGCGCCCTAGCTTCTTTGCTCATCTCAGTCGGAATTGTCGTGCGAGCGTTCGAGTCGACGGACGAATTTTTGCACACGGAGATTCCGGACGTGCCAAGTTGCCTAATCCTTGACGTTTGGCTCGCAGGCTCGAGCGGGTTGACTCTGCAACAGGATAAATTCAAAGGCAGGTTCCGGTCACCGATCATCTTTCTCACCGCACACGGCGACATTCAAATGTCGGTCAAAGCAATGAAAGCTGGTGCTTTTGATTTCATCACGAAGCCGTTCAGAGATCAGGATCTGATCGACACGGTCGCGGCCGCATTAAAAAAAGATAAGGAACTGAAGCACCGCTACAAAATCATCGCAGATATCCTTCAAACCTACGATTCGCTAACACCGCGCGAACAAGAGGTTATCACGCTGGTTGCGGATGGACTGTTGAACAAACAGATCGCCGACCGTCTGCGCATTAGCGCCGTGACGGTCAAGATTCATCGAGCGCAAGCAATGCACAAGCTCAAGGCGCGTTCAGTGCCAGATCTCGTTAGGAAACTGCAGGATGCGCTGCCCATTCACTGATGCTGCGCAAAGCAGTTCCTGATCTGGTTGCAGTGCAACTCCTGTCCGGCCGGCATCGGGCCATACATTCGGTCACTGCAGCCATTGAATCATCTCATTGTCGCCTCTTCGCTCGAACTGCAAATTGCTTATGGATTCACCATTTCTTGATCTGCGACGGCGGCGCCCACAAGTTGACATTAAAGCGCTCCCGTGGTGTGCTTGCAAAGCCAACGACGAAACCGTCCGTATGTCGACATCCGGCATGCTGCGTTTGACCAATTGGATGGGCTACTCATTGTTCAGCGAGCCATCTTATTTTTGATGCCCACCGCTCTGCACTGTTGCTCGTTGTTGCAGCCACTCAGGTGTTTGGCATCGACGGTTTGTGGTGCTTAACACGATAAGCTATGGCATCGCCCAATACACGTCATTTTCATTACAGCCTATGCGACGCGGGAAGCTCTTGAGCGTGCCGAAGGCGGCGAGTAATCGCGCCGCGTAGGGGAATTTTTTCTGCTTTCAATTTCATCGTCATGAACATGGAGGTTCGTTCGACAGATCGTCAAGCCCATCCTGCATCAGTCGAATTCGTGGTGAAGGGCACACAGGCTGCCAGATGCTCCGGAAGAGTGTGAAGCGCATTGGTGTGGGACTGTTCATCAGTGAAGGATCCGCTCCATTTTGCGATACGGCTGCCGGATCTATCGTATATATGGCATTACAAGTGAAGCTCCCACCGCAGCTTGCAAGCGTGACCGCGGTGTCCACAGCAATTCTCGGGTCGCGACAAGCAGTTAAGTCCTGCTACCGAGCGCTCTTCCGCGCAACCCGTCAATGTTCTAATAAGCTATATCTGGCGGGAAGTCACTTTCGGCTGCCTGAGTGCCTTCCACCAATATCGCACTGCGGACAGCAACCAGCTTACAAGGAACACGCTAATAATGAGATAGCCGATCGTAGCGAAATTGTCGTTGAGATGGCCAATCAGATCCCAGAACCCACCGCCGAATCGCAGCTTGCCCACCAGTAAGCGCAAGCCTTGGATACTGCTTACAGCCAGCGCGATAACGACTGAAATCAGGGTGATGGCGATGTTGTAGTGGAGCTTATGCAGTGGGTTGTTTAAAGCCCATCCGTAAACGCCGTACATCAGAATGTTGTCGGTCGTATCGACTAGCGCCATACCTGCCGTGAAAAGCGCTGGGAATACCAAGATCAGCCAGATCGCCATGCCGTGTGTCGAACTCGCAGCCGAGATGCCGAGAAGTCCTATCTCGGTCGCCGTGTCAAAGCCCAAGCCAAATAGCACCCCAAGAATATACATATGGCTGCTCTTTGTAATCAAGTGGAACAAAGGCAGGAATAGGCGGGCGAGAAATCCCCGCCCTTCAGGCTGTTCATCAACGTTTTCATCGGCGTGGGGCTCACCGCGTCGAACTCGCCGCAAGGCCCGAATCGCTGATCGCAGGGTGACAAGGTTAATGAGGGCGAGCGCGAACAAGAAAAGCGTGGGCACCAAGACGCCGATCACTCCGCCGATCTCCCTGAAACCAGCAAAGCGGGTATGCAGCGTTGTTGCAGTAGCTGCAATACCTGCGGACGCCAGAATGACGATCGTCGAATGACCGAGCGAAAACATCAGTCCAACCGTAAGAGGCGGTTTGCCCCCCCGCATCAGTTTGCGCGTCACGTTGTCGATCGCCGCGATGTGATCGGCGTCAGCGGCGTGCCTGAGCCCTAAGGAGTACGCAAGCAGGCTGGTGCTCATTAGTAATGGATAGTGGTGGAAGGCGGCGACAGCCCACGCCCAGACGCCTAGGTTGAATGCGGCCAGAAGCAAGTACAGACCGCCGATTTTCCGTCGAAGACGGCCCTGCTCGCCGCCAAACAACGCCATGATCAAACGAGCCATAAATCGCCCCCGACAAATGTTGAGATGCCTCGCTGCAGCGAATTAGCCTAAATGCCGCAGTGACGGACAATGGCGGTCGATTGAAATCTGTCGGGCAATCTGGAAGGCGAGAACGTCCGCCTAGGTGGTCGACATCAGCGCGTGTCGCGCTGAATATGGGGAGCTCCGAGGTAGGGAAACTCGACGAGCAAATCATCATGAGGGGCAACGCTGTCCCCGGGAATCTTGCCGTTCGTAAGAACGGCAATGAAAATGCCCGCGGCATCGTCCGTGAGCGTTCTGCCATTCGTTGGGAAAGAAGCCGGTTGAGAAGGGTCGTAAGAGAGGAAATCCGGCAGCAACGTTTTTGCTACACGCTCTGCCTCAGCGGGGGCATATCCGCCGACGTGTTCGAGCGAATGCGCAAACACCGGAACAAAACTAGCGTCGTCGGCGGGTTCCGCCGCAAGGTAGGCTGAACTTTCCGCGCCGGGTAAGAAGACAGCCTGCTGTGGGCGAGCGCCACGCTCGACCTGAATCCAGTGACCATCCCTACTATCCAGCACACGAGCCCACAGAGCAATTGCTCCCGACCCTAACGCGGAGTTTGGCATTTCCAGTACGATGCTGCAAACATCTCTGCTCTTGAAAAAATCGGTTCCTGTGAATTGCAGGTTATCAAGCGCACCTAACGTGTCGAAGAAAAACGGATCGCTTCGCCAGCCCGCGAAGAAGCGGTAGTCCCCGGCGTCGAATGTTTTCGCATCCTGACCTGTCGAAACCCGCGCCCCACTGACGATGACCTCCCCTTCCTCACCTTTTCCAGCAGCAGCGGTACCTTCAACACGGCGCACCGTTGCCATTTGCGTTCCGTCACTTGATAGCGACACTCGAACTCGGTACCCAATATCGGCGACGGTATCGCCATTCGTGTCGACTCTGAACTCGTACAGTGCGGTGGGCGCAAACGGCTCGGCGGTAGTTGGCACTGGATTGTTCAGGGTGGTGGACGGATGCACGTTCATGATCAAGACGGACTTGCGCGCATTGCCCGGTGTTGGAAAAACGTACAGATCAGTGAGGTCCAGGCGTGCGTCTCCAAGGGGGAAACCGAAGTCAGGACCGGAGTAATGGTGTGACATGCTTAAGTGCTCCCTGCGTGGTGCATCCAATAAGCAGTGGTGTTTGTCATGTTCCGAGACTGTCGAGAACGGCGTCTCGCCGACCGAATTATTGTCGAGCGCCACGAATAACCAAGGGCACAGATAGAAAGACAGTTTTCCCTTGCAATCAACAGTCATATAGAGCGGGCCCCGCGAGCGAGGCGTACAAGCTGTGCAACACTAGGACTTTGTTTCCGGACCTGATAGCCGCTCCAATGCGTCTCGCAAGATGAGTGCGTGATTGTGGGCCGGATCTTTCGCTCCGTAGATCAGGGTGATGTGACGTCCATCTGCGGATGCCAGAAGCTCCTTCATCCTGGTTTGCATTGACTCTTCCTTAAGTTCCGTTTCATACCGTTTCTTGAACTCGGTCCAATGTCTTGGATCGTGCGCAAACCACCTTCGCAAACTGGCGGTTGGTGCGAGTTGGGGAGCTTGCGCGTCAAGCTGCAGTCTTTGCCGACTGCGACCGCGCGGCCACACTCGGTCAATCAAAACTCGAAACCCATCTGCGGCTTCGGGATCGTCGTACGCTCGTTTTATAGAAACATGGCTCATAGCTGAATCACCCATAGGTAGTTGATCACATCGACCGCAAGATCGTGTTAGACGAGATGGTCGTTTGTCGACACGGAACATGGCGCACCTCTTAATATTGTGCTCTTAGGCGTGGCGCGACAAGCCGCAAGCGGAACGCTGTTTGTGTGCCTGCGCTCAAGAGCCATAACCGCCTTCCGGGATCAGCCAGCCTCGCCTATTCCGAAGGAATCAATCCGCCGACGCGGACGAATCGACTGTAGTCCCGCCTCAGTCCTCTCGCGCTTTTTCCCCGGATCGGGTGGTCGCACACAGCACCTGCTTGCACCCATCCTTTACGCTGTGCCAATATGGCGATACGGCTCTTCGGCGCAACCCCCGGGCAGAGGCACGATATGACGTTGATAACTGAAAACAGCGAAGTCAAACGGATTATTGAACGCTTTTACAAAGCATTCTCAACGAATGACATAGCACTGCTACGTCAAGTTGTAACGGACGATTGGGAGTACATTCCAGCGTTAGCGGGTTCCATGTCCGGTCCCGAACAGATGCGTGAAGTCTTCGGGCAAATCACGGCAGCATTGCCAGACATGAACATAAATCTGCTCGACGTTCTCGTCCATGGCGACCGTGTCGGCGTCCGAGCTGAGGTAACGGGTACCCAAACTGGCAATCTTCTTGGCATCGCCGCTACATCCAAAGTGATCCGCTTTGACATACACTCCTTCCATGAACTCAGGGGCAGCCTTGTCGCCAAAACATGGCATCTGGAAGATTGGCTATCCATATTTCGCCAGCTCGGCGAGCTACCACCCGCGTCTTCGCTTCTCACAGACGGAATGTGAGCACCCCGCGCGGTGCCGGTTGAGAGTGTGTTTTCACCGCTAGCCGTCGGACTACGGCGTCAAGTGGCTGCCTGTGCGTTGACAACACAATGCATGGCGTCAACCAGCCTCCTCACGAAAGGTGTGTGCAGGTTGTTTTCAGAGCATTTGCGGTTTCCGAATTTGGCGGCGGGGCAACCGATGGATGCCTAGTTTTCTCGGACCGTTCGGCTCACAGACGTAACCTACTTCTAGCGGCGTGGCGATCGGCAAGCTCTTCACGACCTCCCTAAGCGGCGGTCTTTTCCATCGTTGTCCTAGCGCTCAGTTACGCGGGACGCGTTTCCCCTCTACCGGGGCCGGGCATCGTTACCGCCGTTACAAAGGTAGGTCGTCGCCGCACCCCGTCACCAGCACATGCGCGAGCAGCCCGGCTGTGGAGTGCCGTTGTCGAGTCGTAACAACCAATGTCTTCCACGAATTGCGTCGTTCCCTTGATCCAGTCGCTTTGTGCGCGGCATGGCGGAAGCCCACTCGTGGTGCGTCACCGGCTCGGCCCACAGCCGTGACGACGACTGCGATAGATTGTCCGGCCTTTGAACAGCCAGTAGAACCGCATGACGTCGACTCGCTTCATCGTACTCCCGTTCCGTTATCGGATTTAAGAACGAACGTGCATCGTATGCGGCCCCTCGTCGCCTAGCTCAAGAGACGGTACTCGTCAGCGCACTCTTCTCCCAGCCATCTCTAACGGCTCTGTCTAACACCAACTACGGCGGACTCGCTACTCAATCGGTTCGCCGCACGACGTGTATCTCGAGGCGCATCTCGAGCTCCGTGCGATCCTTGAGCCGGGTATCGAACGCCACTCTTTCGCCTCGCGCAATAAGGCATCCATACTATTGATTCAGGAATGTCGTCATGCTTATTGGTCTTGCCTGATTGGGCGTCTAGACTAGTTTAATTGGACCGACGCCTCGCACGCCTCCAGTTCCCGAAATCTCTTCGGCGTCAAAAAGGAATAAACATGAGACAGACTCTACATGTGGTGGCACTGACCGCAAGCTTTCTGTTTTTCAATGCCGGCGCGATGGCACAGAACAACAACAACAACAGGGTTTCCCAGCAAGCGGTGCAGCGGGATGCGGGCGGCAAGCAGGAGTTCCAGATCAGGCGCATAACTCCTCAATACTGGCGTGTCACTATCGACCATCCGCCGTTCAATATCTTCGGCCCTGAATCCATACCTCAGCTGAACAGCGTGATCAACCAGATAGAGAACGATCCGGAACTGAAGGTCGTGGTGTTCGATAGCGCGGTACCGGGCTTTTTCCTCACGCACTATGATTTTGTGCCTCCCCTCGAAGTGACAACTCGAATGGCTCCGGGTCCGACCGGTATGCCACCATTACCCGATATGCTGGCTCGCCTGAGCCGCTCTTCTGTAGTGTCCATCGTATCGATCCGAGGCAGGGCTACGGGCGTTGGCAGTGAGTTGTCCCTTGCATCCGACATGCGCTTTGCCAGCCGCGAAAAAGCTGTGCTCTCGCAATTCGAAGTGGGTGCCGGTTTCGATCCCGGGGGCGGACCAATGGCCCGGCTTCCCCGCTTGATTGGGCGGGGCCGTGCGCTTGAAATCCTGTTGACCGGCAGCGATATCAACGGCGAACTAGCGGAGCGATACGGCTATGTCAACCGCTCCCTTCCGGACGCTGAACTGGATAACTTCGTCGACACGCTGGCTCGGCGCATCGCATCGTTCGACAAGCAGACCATTGGAGAAATCAAGCATTTTGTCAACATCGCTACCCTTCCCCCCGATAGCGAGGTCGGCCCACAGTGGGACGCTTTCATTACCTCAGTACAGCGTCCAGCGGCGCAGCGCGATATCAAGAAGCTGATGGAGCTCGGGCTGCAAAAACAGCCAGAGGTGGAGATTCATCTGGACCGATACACTGGCGAAGTAAGTCAAGCTGGCAAGTGATCCGAGGCGTTACGCACTGGCGAACGTCGACGATTTCCAAGGTTGGCCCCGCCGGGATTACTGCCGGAGTCGGACCGCTCTTTGGGTGGCACGCGCACTTATGCCGCGTCTCTGAAGCGTGACTCGAAGGCTGGGGGAAAAACACGAAAGGCGGAAAGCGCTGCCTCGGATTGACGACGCAGAGCGCAGGCCGCGTCAGACCACGAATTCCTTGCGGGGGAAAGTAGGCGTTCGCGCTCGCCGCCGCGGACTTGTTCTTCCGACCGCAACTTTTTGTCCATGCAGCGTATTCGAACTCGACGTCAAGGGACCTAGTTCAGCACCGTCAGCGCCATGAGTCCGACCGCAACCGAGTCTACTCGCCCAATCCGGAGGTTCCGTATGAGCACATCGCGAAAGGTCATCGTCGTTACCGGCGCATCCCAAGGCATCGGCGCAGAACTCGTCAAAGCTTTCCGCAAACTCGACTATTGTGTGGTAGCCACCGCGCGTAGCATTAAGCCGTCGGCGGACGCCGACATCTTGGCGGTCGCCGGCGACATCGCCGACCCCGAAACGGCCCGCCGCGTAATCCGCGAAGGCGTGACACGCTTTAGCCGCATCGATACGCTGGTCAACAACGCCGGCGTCTTCGTCGCAAAGCCATTTACCAGCTACACCGAGGAAGACTACGCAATGGTCACCGGGGTAAACCTGAAAGGCTTTTTCTACATCACGCAACTCGCGATCGCCGAGATGGAGAAAAAATCCGCTGGCCACGTCATCAGCATCACCGCCAGCTTGGCCGACCACGCGATCGACGGCGTGCCTTCCGTACTCGCTTCGCTCACTAAAGGCGGTCTCAACGCTGCAACGAGGGGGCTAGCGATTGAATATGCGAAGCGCGGCATTCGCGTCAACGCGGTGGCACCGGGCGTCATCAAATCGTCAATGCACGCCGTAGAAACGTATGACGCACTCGACGCGCTCGCTCCGATGGGTCATATGGGCGAGACAAGCGATATCGTAGGCGCAGTCGTCTATCTGGACTCCGCACCGTTCGTTACCGGCGAGATCCTGCACGTCGATGGCGGCCAAAGCGCGGGGCATTAGACGCCACAAGGGATACCAGGCATCACCTCCGCTCGCCCCGAAGGCTCGACTAGCCGGCGGCCGGTTCGTCAACTGTGACCAAGGGCCCCATCCCCGCCGCCGCGAGCCACGGGATAGAGGGAACACTTAGGCCTGCACCGTCTCGGTCAATGCGGAACAGAGAGCTTACATGATGAAAAGTGTCAGGCATCGTCGCGCAATCATCTGAGCGAGGCTTAGGGAGGGCGCCCGCGGAGACGCGGTTCTGCGACGCGATAGTACGTTATGAATGGAGAAGTGATGATGCATGGCAGACCCCTAACGCACGGAATCGACCATATTGGGCTGACGGTGCGCAGCCTCGAACTGACACTAGACTTTTTTATCCAATGCCTTGGATGGACCGTGGTTGGAGAGCGGCCCAGCTACCCTGCGGCTTTTGTCTCCGATGGAGACGTTATATTGACGCTCTGGCAAGTGACCACACCGGATAAGCTGGTTGAGTTCGACCGCAAGATCAACGTCGGTCTGCACCACCTCGCGTTCCGCGTAGACAGCGAACAAGCCCTTAATGAAATTTTTGCGCGCGTTTCACAATGGCCAGGTGTGGTGGCTGAGTTCGCGCCCGAGGATCTCGGCCAAGGACCAAAACGGCACGCAATGTTATACGAGCCTGGCGGCATCCGGCTTGAATTTGATTTCGATCCACGCATTGGGAAAATGAAAGAGCCTTAGCCCATCGCGAGGCAGCAGCGGAGGCCTGCGCCGGCATCAACGTGTCGCGATGAAGTTTCGACTGTTTATCAACACCAGCGAGAGGAAAAGTCCATGTCTGTTCGGACTATTGGAACCGATCTTGCCAAGAACGTACTCGTCATTGACGACGTGGACGAGGCCGGCAAAGTAATGCTTGTTAAGTCGCGTGGCACGCGCTCAATGGACCACGTTGATCACAGTTGCCAGCGTGCCTTGTTGAGATGGAGGTCCGCCCCGGCGACCATCACCGAGCTCGCGGTTTCCTGAGTTCAATCCGAGCCTCCCCGTTGCCGGGGGACTGTCCATGAGCGCGGGCAAAAAGAACATGGGAAAACGATCGCTTTCCGATGGCCCGTGGTTACGGGAAGCGAGTCTGAAGCGCGCGCAGTGTCTCTAATCACGTGGCGGTTATATCGATTTCCAACCAAATGATTAGGCCTTTGCGCGTCCTTCGTAACGGTGCGGCTCATTGGTCCACCAAGACCGATCCAAAACCGGAACCGGAGATCCTTCACCATCGCAGATACACTGGCGTTCGGCATTGCAGCATGCAGCCAGCGAACGTTCATTGCGGGTAATGCAAGGGCGCTTGTAATGTGGCAGGCGCTTCCAGTGGGACTTAATATCGTAGCCGCAAATAAGCAAACGCAAGCGGTACCGGTCCGATTTGCCGGACTAAAAATTGAGTTTAGCTGGCAGCCCATGCAGCAAGCGCCAATACGAATCAGGCGTGCAGGAGTTTTAGCAGTTGCCTCGCCGCAGGTCCGGATGAGGCGGGGTTCTGACCGGTGATCAGCCGCCCGTCGACGATCGTATAGACGGACCAGTCGGGTCCTTTTTCGTAGAGGCCACCCAAGCTCTTCAGTTCGTCCTCTACGAGGAACGGCACGACCTTACTGAGCTGTACCGCATCCTCTTCGCTGTTGCTAAAGCCCGTGACACGCTTTCCCTTCACGATGGACTGCCCCTGATACGCGACGTTCTTTAGAACAGCGGGGGCGTGACACACCGCGGCGACCGGCTTGCCGGCGGCGTAGAACGCTTCGATCAGAGCGATGGATTTCTTGTCTTCGACCAGATCCCACATCGGGCCGTGGCCACCAGGATAGAAGACCGCATCGTATCCGTCCGATGTGACTTCACACAGCTTGACCGTATTTGCGAGAACCATCTGAGCTGCAGGGTCTTTCTTGAAACGTTCCATCGAATCGGTCTGGTTGCCCGGCTCGTCGCTCTTAGGGTCGATCGGCGGCTGGCCGCCTTTGACAGAAGCTACCGTAACGTTTTCTCCGGCATCCGTAAATGAATAGTAAGGGGCCGTGAATTCTTCAAGCCAGAAACCGGTCGGTTTGCCGGTATTTCCTAGGACGTTATGGGAAGTCAAAATCATTAGGATCTTCATTGTTAAGCTCCGTTTGTTGAACGCTAATTGCTGTCGACGCGTCTTTGTGGCACGCGCCAACGTCCATGTCGTGCGGTTGCATCGTCCACTCAAAAATTAATTTGAGCATGTGTGTACCCTACTTCGGATAGCGCTGGCAGGCCATACTTTCAAGGGATGCCGCAGGACCGCTCTTCGGGTGCGAAGGCCATACCAACGTATATTCAACGTTAGCCCCGATACAAGCATTGCATGGCGTGGCCGAGCCCCTCATATGGGTGCGGCCGAAGACAATCTTCTACCCATTGAATGAGGGCGATATGACCTTCGCATCCAAGGGCAGAGCCGCTCATCCGTCCGGGTTGGCTTTCATCGCATAGGCCGTCTGCGGTGACTCCATGGCGAGTGCAACGGTTTCATACTCCCCAACCTGGACGACCAGTCACCTGGGCAATGGAACTAGCAGGCTGAGCGACTAGCCTGTAGGGTGATGCGTCGCCTCAAGGCACAGTGGGACTCAAGCGGACGCCGACACGGTAAATGCACGCTCCCGAACAAGTGTTCGAGACGCTTATGCTTAGCCTGTGGCTGCTGTTGATCGAAGCGCCGCTAGAGTTGAGTGGGTTTGCGGCCCGCCGAATCTCGTAGCTATACCCTTGTCGAAGCTCGAGATCGCCGGCATAGGTCACCCCGCCGTCACCAGCGCGCCCTGCCCAAACAATTTTTTTCCTTTTTTGACGGGTGCGGGTGTAGGACATCATAAATGCAGTCCCGATGATATACGAGTAGTGCTTCGCGATAGCGACCCCGTGGTTGATCGAATAGCGCTGCAAGCCGGGGGCGTGATGGCGTACGGAGTCTCATCGTCGGGGAAAAGCGATCGCGCAGCCGTTGCCCGCCAGTAGAAGTCCGTGCGTGAGTCGGCGCACCAACTTAAACGTTTGACTCCGATGTATTCAAAATTGGGGGGCCGTCGGCGGTGCTGTCCGGACGATTAGGCCTTTGTCCCCATGGCTCAATAAGAACGTTTTGGCGTGGATATCGAGGATTCTGGTAGGTTCGCCTGCCGTGAATATCTTGGCGGCCGCCTGCTCCACCCGGTTCAGGCTAATACTAACTGCCACTAACGTCATTCTATGGTCTTATTGTCACCTTCTCTTTTGGCCTGCTATTTTGCACAAAGGATCCACTCATTGTTGAACTTTTCGATGGGTTGCGGCTGAAATGAGTTCTGAGCGCTCCGGTGCACTTATCGCGATCGTAGACGACGACCAATCTGTACGCATCGCGATATCCAGTTTGCTTCGCTCAGCAAGGTGGGAAGTCAGGACTTATAGCTCCGCAAACCTTCTTCTGAGGGATAGGCGTCGATCTGAGCTGAAGCTTGTTGTCGCGGATATTCAAATGCCAGGGCTAGACGGTTTCGCACTGCTTGAGGCGGTCAACCTCTGGCAGCAGCCAGTTCCTGTGATTTTCATATCGGCCCACGCGACCCAGCGGGCTCGCGAGCGCACTCAAGCTTGCGGGGCGGCCGGCTTTTTCTCAAAGCCAGTAGACGACGCCCGACTGCTAAGGCTGATTGATGAAATACTAACCAAATAGCAGCCGGGAGTCAGTGGACATATCTGCTGATGTCTCGAGCCTTCTGTAACAATAGTACAGCCGTCCTGCACCCGTTCGATTGGGACGCGTGGCGTGCATTGACTCATGCTTCAGTCTAACCTGCAACACTGCACGTCGCTGACCAGCTGATCGGCGCGCCATGCTACCGTGCGGCGCTTCACGGTGAACCTCAATGGCACAACTGCGCGGCAGCAATTCACGTTAATGGATATAGCCTCGAACTTCTGCGTAAGCGCACGGTGCGTCTCATCTTGAGATGCGCTGGGCGCCTTGGCATCGGGTTCACCTGATTTGGTGGAGACGTGAACACTATCGAAGAAGAAGTGCCGCTTAGTGGCGTCGACGGGTCATCTCTCAGATCGTCGGGGCGGTTCAGGGCATGCGAGAACTGCCACCTGGAAGCCAGGAAAAGCCGCTTGTGCCACGCGCCGGCATACTTGCGAGACGGCGAGCGCTACCGCAATCTTCGTCACGGTCGCCCGGGACGCGCTCGAGCGCTCCCTACGCCACGTGCCTCGAGCCGCAAGAACTTGAGGCATATTCACAGTGCAGCCTCCGCGGACGGTAGCGTGAAGTGAAATCGCGCCCCGCCATGTACGGACAGATTGTCGGCGTCGATGCGTCCGCCGTGCGCGTCGATGATCGAGCGGCATATTGGCAAACCCATTCCCATCCCGCCTTCCTTGGTCGTGAAGAAGCTTTGGAAGACACGATCCATATGTTCCGGCGCTATTCCGGGACCACTGTCTTCAATAGCACAATGAAGCGTGCCGACATCTGGCGCATTGGTACGAATAGTGATCCTCCGTTCGAGGCTGTCGGCCTGTTCCATCTGCTGCATCGCATTTACCACGAGGTTGACGATCACTTGCTGCAATTGCACGCGGTCGACGTGCACTCGGCTCGCGCCCGGCGCGAGTTCCAACAATACCTGAACACCGCGAGTCCGCATCTCCTGGCGCAAAAAAACGAGCGCCTCGTCAATCAATAGCGCAAGCGGCTCGAGCGTATATTTGGGCCCACATCGCTGTGCCATTCCGCGGATCCGACCAATGATGTCCACCGCCCGCTGCACATCTATGGCGACGCGCCGGTTCGCGTACCGAACCTCGCCCAAATCGGGAACCTCCCGGTTCAGCCAGCGCTCACTGACTCGGCTGTTGATCGAGATTGCCGTGAGCGGCTGGTTGAGTTCATGCGCGATGGACGCGGTCAACTCACCCAACATCGAGATGCGCGCCGCGTGCGCGAAATCCGCCTGCAGACGCTGCAGCATGTCCTGATCGCGAAGCCGCTCAGTTAGGTCGACGAGGCTGATCAGCGCGATCCCTAAGTCGTCGACTGTGCGTGGGCGCGCGACGGTAAGTAGAACGTCGATGATGCGGCCGTCGAGCGTTGGAAGTCGGGTCGCCTCCTGGAACAGTGTCTCCCCGCGATAACGGCTTACAAGCACGCGACAAAGCGTATCGGGACTCTCCTTCCACACCCAAGGCAGCGGCCCAAGCAGCGCGCGTTTCTCGGTTGCCCCGAACATTTGCAAGGCATGATCATTTGTCTCTTCGACGACAAGCGTGCCCTTAGCGCGCTCAAGCCAGTCGGGGTGGTTACTGATATATCCCGACAGGTCGCCGACACCTTGTCCACGCAACTCCGTCAGCATTGCGTTCAACGGTTGCTCCTCGATCTGCCAGAGGCCGACCGGGATGTCACGGAACAGACTGCGATAGCGTTGTTCGCTACGTGCGAGCGCGGCGTGGGCTTGCTTGCGTGCTGTGATGTCCATCAGCGCCCCGATTAGTCGCCTCTGACCAGGCTCGACGATCACCACATGCGCGACGACCTGTACGTAGCTAAGCGCGCCGTCGGGCATCGACAATCGATGCTCAATATCGAATGCCAGCCCGCCGCGCACCGCGCGATTGAACGCCGAGCGCACGAACGTCAAATCCTCGGGATGGACCCGATCCAGCATCAGTTGGAACGTCGGCGTAGTGTTTGCTCCATAGCCAAAAATACGGAAGCTCTCTTTTGACCAAGACATGCCACCGCCCGTCACGTCCCAATCGAAGCTTCCGGTATGACTCAACTCTTGTGCGGCCGTTAAGAGAGCTTCCGCATGTTGAAGATCCGAGTAAAAGCGGAGCGTTTCGAGGGAAAGCGCTGCCTGTGATGCCAACAGCCTCAACACGGCCGTTCGCGCCGGTGCGAATACGTCGACCATCAACGTGTTTTCCAAGTACAGCACGCCAACCAGCTTGGATAGTTTGACAAGTGGAAGGCACAGGATCGAGCGGCAGTCGTGGCTGCGAATGTAATCGTCTCGTGAATAAGGATTCGCCGCGACCACGTTGTTCAGCACGAGTATGTCTCGGGTGCGCACGACGTACCGAAGAATGGACATAGGCAAATCGTTGCCCGTCGGTCGGGTTTTCGGCAACTTCACCGCCACGGTGTCGAGCACCGTCTGCGCCTCCGCCTCGATGAAGAATTCGTCGCCACGCGCGAGAATCAGTAATCCGCGATTCGCACCCGCCTGTTCGAGGGCTAGCCGCATCAGCTTCCGAATCAGTTCATTCAGGTCCATGCCGCTAAAGACGGACTCTGAAACCTTGACGACAGTAGCAAGATCCAACTGCCCAGCCGATGTCGCGACCGTTCCTCCCACGCCGGGTGATTCTGGCCGTAACTGCGGGTGGGTTCCTTCCAGTTGATGAACTTTGCCGTGTGCGCCCCAGCGTTCGTAACAGGAGCGTGCGACGACCAGATAATGGTCGGCGAGCGTCGCCGATCCTCGGGAAGCGTGGAATCGCGCGGCCAACTCATTTGCCATCGCCTGGTTCTGAATGAAGCCATACGCGCGCGAAAGCCTTACCGCATCTTCGTAATGGTACATAGCCTCAGCGTTATTACCATCGATGCGCGCCAATTCCGCCAAGACGAGCGAGTAACGGTTCCCATAATTCGCGGGACAGTGTCGGGCCCACATTTCAAACCTTTGAAGCTTCTCCGCCATCACCTGTCGATACACCTGCTGCTGGCCGGTAGGTGCGTCTTCGTAAAGCGCGCTCAATGTGAGCACATGAAAAAAGTGGAACGTAGGCTCAATCGCCAACGCCATCACTGAACTCAGGACCGTATCGGCCACGGCCGCGGCGTCCAACGCGTCGGTATACCGGCCGTCGAGGTAAGCGAGCATCAGCTTGATGATGTAATACACGCCGATGCCGCAGCCGAAATTCGATTTGACGATGGCCTCGCAACAAGCGGCCTCGTCGAAGTGATCGTCATTGAGGGTGAGCGTTCCGCTTGAGAGGCCTCGCAAGCTGGTGACGAACTGCTGCTCAATACGGATCGTTTCATGGACCGCGTCGTTATGACTTTCAAGCATGAGCGTCGCATACTTTGCCGAGTGAGCGTGCACATCTTTCAGCGAATCGCCTTTTTCGATCGCCTGCCATACAGAGTTGAATGCGAGATTGCCGGCAAACACGAGGTCACCCACCTCCATGCAAGCAACGGCCGCCTGTTCGAAGAGCGGTAGGTTCTCGCCAATGTGGCATCGCCAAAAATTGACATGACTGCAATACAAATGAAGCAGCTTCCCGCACAAGCGACGATTGCCAAACTTCTCGTTCAGCCGCAACGACATTTCGGAAAACTGCACCGCAGCATCGATGTCGCCGATTCTAGACACGAGCATCAACGCGAAGTTTCCATAGGCGAAACTCGAATTGTCAGTATTGCCGTGCCGTAACGAGAGATTGACCGCCTTCAGTGTGAACAGCGGAAAAAAAGCGGGGCGCGCGGCGAAAGCGCATGGCATTCCTTCGACTAGCAGATTGATGACTGCGCAGCTTGTCGGATCTTCTGCCACGGGCGCGTGGACCAGCTTGTCAATCGGACGGCCGGCTTGAGTAAGGGACACCTCCTTCAAAGCGTCGTCGACGGCCGCCTGGAGCTCTTCATCGCCCTCTGGAAAGGAGATGCCAAAATCGCGCAGCGCGGCTATCGCCGCGGCGAAGCTCTCGTCGTACCTTCCGGAGAGTTGATACAGCTCCATCCGCAGACTAAATACTTTGGCGCGATCAAGATTGCCGTGCGCCTTTTTCAGGATCGCGTCAGCCACGGCGTCCGCCCTCGCGAAATCGCCAACCAAGTACTCGCACTCCAGATACGCCAGATAAAGTTCCAAGGTGCTGTCGTAGCTATTATCCCACGCGACTTGCGACAGTAGAGCGACGCCTTGTGAAAGATAGCTGCGGGCGGAGGAGTAGGCAGTCGAACTCATCGCCCGCTTGCCTGCCATGAGGTTGAGTGCCACAGATTGTTCGCGCTCTGTCTCGCTTTCCATTAAAGCCGCGCTGCGATTGAGGTGATTAGCGATATCGAAAATCTTCTCGTGAAGGGCCTCCGGGGCGGTATGCGAGGCCAGCGCGCGAGCGATTCTCAAATGCGCCACGGGCCGCTCGTCCGCAGGGATCAGCTCATAGGCGGCTTCCTGAATTCGGTCGTGAGCGAACACATAGCTGGAGCCCACGTGGAACACGAGTCCGGTGCGTACCGCCTCCCACATGCTGGCGTTGATGACGTCTTCTCCTTTGTTTTCCACCCATGTGAGCGCAGTAACGTCTGCCAAATTACCCAAGCACGCGAGTTGTCCCAACACTTCCCGTGTGTCCTTAGGCAGGCGGCGGAGCTTCGCGGCCATCAAGTCCGCGACGTTATCGGTGTACCCTTTCGCGCGAATGCCTGGCAGATCCCATGTCCATGCTGGGATCCTATGATCGAAGCGGATCAAATCCTCATCATGCAGCGTGGCAATAAACTGGATCGTGAAGAACGGATTGCCGCCTGTCTTTTCATGGACAAGTTGTGCGAGCGGCTCTATTGATGCGCCATCGCAGTGCAATGCATCGGACGCCAGTTCTGCGATGCTTCCAGCGCTCAGCGGCTCGAGAACAATCTGTTGCACGTTGCCTGCCGTGTGTGGTATCGAATCGAGCATCCTCGTCGGCGGGTGCAGGGCATCCACTTCATCGTCGCGGTAAGCGCCGATCAGTAAGACGTGGCGTACCTCTGGATGTGTGATGAGATGTCCCAAGAGTTCCAGGGTGGCCGTGTCTAGCCATTGCAGATCGTCAATAAAAAGCGCGAGGGGATGCTCGGGCCGCGCGAACACTCCTAGAAAGCGACGGAATACGAAATGAAAGAGATTTTGCGCGTCTTGCGGGGGCAAGCTTGGAACGGGCGGCTGGTCGCCGATAATAAGCGCGAGCTCCGGAATCAGGTTGACCATCACCTGGCCGTTCGGCGCCAGCGCCTCTATCAACTTTTCCCGCCAGGACTCCATCTCCGCGTCGCTCTTGCTGAGCAGATCGCGCAAAAGCGACTGGAATGCCTGTGCAAATGTGGCGTATGGAACCTCTCGCTTGTACTGGTCGAACTTGCCGGCAGCAAAGAGCCCGCGAGGCGGTACCAATACCTTGTGCAATTCGTTCACGACCGACGATTTGCCGATACCGGCAAATCCAGTAATCAATATCAATTCGGTCGTACCGCCCTCGACGATTCGTTGGAACGCGTCGACTAACTTCTCAATCTGCGCCTCCCTTCCATAGAGCTTTTCAGGAATCAGCAGACGGTCCGATGCGTCGTGTATGCCGAGCGGAAACGGGGCGATCCAGCGATCCATCATCCATGACGCAACGCATGCGCGAAGATCCGCCTCGACGCCCGCCGCGGTTTGATATCGGTCTTCCGCGGCCTTGGCCAGCAGTTTCAGCACGATTAGCTCGACAGGCTTTGGGATGCCGCTCGCCCGTTCCTCTAGCCGTGGTGGCCTGCGAGCAATATGGCAATGGATCCACTCCATCGGATCGGATGCCGTGAAGGGCAGCGAACCCGTAAGCATCTCGTATAAGACGACGCCGAGGGAGTAGAGGTCGCTCCGACTGTCTATGGAGCGATTCATTCGGCCGGTCTGCTCCGGCGCCATATACGCAAGGGTGCCCGAGACCACTTCCGGCGGGGCTGGCAATTGATGTTCCTGTGGCAGTTGCGAAGCAATACCGAAGCCGGTTAGACGTACACTATCGCTACTATCGACCAGTACGTGTGCAGGCGTGATGTCTTTATGTATAAGACCGCATTGATGAACACGGCCAATGACCCCGACAAGGTTGACGGCAATGCGTAAGACGCGTCCCAATTCCAGACGACGACGCAACAGGAGCCGCAAAGGCTCGCCGCCGTCGTCGTTGAGCACCAGCACCGGCGGCTCGTTACGGCGATCGAGCACAAGGGGAGACGCCGCCCATGCAGCATCGAGGATCGGGGCTAGGCTGTACTCGTGCTCTAGACGCGCGACGCTGCGAGAACTTGGCCGCGTGGCGACCAGCGCAAGCATCGTCACTGAATGACCGGCGCGCCGCGCGCGACACAGTGAAAATTCGCCATCATCGTGTAATGGCTCCAGTTGGTATCCGGTGAGAACCACGTCACCTCCCGTTGTCGAATGCACCGGGCGCACATCTAACAAACTCGTTGCGCGTCGCTCACGTGTCGTATGTTCATGGTCAGACGTTGTGCGCCATGCAACCTTCGCTGGCGCTCTTCTCGCCTTACCTCCCCCATAGTGCCCTTGAAGTTGCAACGGATCGCCATGTCACCAGAGAATATCTGCGGAACCCGGCAGTTCTATCCACACAAGATAAGGAGCTACTCCACCAAACAGCCTTTGGCTTGGCGTCATCAAAGGCAAAGCGTAACTTGCGGTCGCACGCCGAATGACAATGTCGGGCCAACCATGATTGCCGCCCTGGATTCGCTTCTTCCCGTTGCAATGCCGAGGTTGAACCGCATTTCGCCAAGCGTGTTGCAGATTCATACGATGGTATGTTCGACCAATACCAAGGTGTGGTGGCCTCACATTCTGACTCGCGCAATAATCTACTCGCCGCAGTGGTATTGAGCATATCGAAGCACTGGGCGCTGTCTCTTCCATCCAGCCAAGGTTCCGCGCGCCCTTATGAGGAGACGACATTATGGTTGATGCCATCAATGCGCCCTCGGCAGCGAGCAGCGCGGGGCGTTGATTGCGCGACTAACGGCCTGGCCTTGCACGCGGGTCCGAAGCCGAGCCGAACCGTCGCGGGAACGCCAACGCGGGAGCCGGGAGTGTCTAGCTAAGCGTCTGCGGGAAAGGCTAGACGCTTTGGTCGGGGGTCGCCTATGCGAGCGTGGTCGGCGGCGCCCGCGGATCAAGGGCTGCCAGGCTTGCGTGTAACTGATTCCCGAACTCGGTCCTACGCATGTCTACAATGTGACGATCGTGGACGCTGAACCTTGGGCAGATGCCGCTGCTCGTCATCAAGGTTTCTCGCACCTTCCAGACAAACGAGCGGGAGGGAAGTAATCGGGCTCCGGCGGCAGACGCCCGAGCAGAGAGCTACCCTCGACATCCTGAGCGCCATCTGGCGGCATGTCGGGAAACGCGTTGCAGGCTGCAAACTGGACTTGACGTGACCCGACCCGACGAGCCGACGCTATGTGCGCTGTCAGCACCCAATCGCGAGAATGCGCAGCAAAGTCAATGCCCAACTGACTTTTTCGTCGACCGCAACTTCGTTTCACCATAATGACGTCAAGCTCGTCGGGCCGCGGCAGTGGTGCTGGATGTCCGCGACGACATGTGCGTTTAACGCCACCAGTCTATCGATAGCTGCTTGAGATTTGTAGAACCTTCCTATATCGTCGGGATGACCGCGACGATGGAGTACCGGAGTCTTGTCGCTGGTAAAAATGCTGGTTCGAAACTTGCCTACGAAAGACCTTCATGCCACTCGAACGCATGCAAAAGGACTTGCGTTTTTGTGTCTTTACCACACCAATGCATGGGCCCTTTGTTTGGGAGCGTTGTCCGACTGCAGCAGCCTTCGGAAAATGAAATTAGGCTCGCATGAGCTTGAGCACGTTTTGGCAGCCAAGCCAGACCATTGTTGTTTTACAGAACAACATGACGGCCGCATTCCCTCTTCCGCCAAGTAACGCCTTGACCGGTGGCCATCCGATAGAGACCGAATCATAACCGTCCAATCATACTTTTGGACAGCTACGCAGTGTTGGCGAGAACTGGCCAAGTGAAGTGGTTCCTCTTGAAGCGTTTCGTCGGATCACTTCCGTTGCCCGGTCCTTCGCCTGTGCGATTCAGCCCATTGTCTGGCGGGCTTGAGATCCTTCGGTCATCTTGGCACGGTGTGAGCCCACATCGAGGGCAGCGTCGAGCGGATTTCCAACGGCGCGGGAACGCGACGAAAATACAAGGGACGCAGAGCGCCACTCGGTTGCGAATCCTCATCGCGGCGTAAGAGGCTCGACTTGTTCGGCTGCCTACGACGCGGACTGCATCGTCGCCCGTGGCAATAAGAAGTTACATCGTTTCCATAGTGCATTCCCGCCCTTCGACACCTGCCATGCAGGCCCAGGCTGTACGGGCGGGAGCCTGGCATTGCTGACAGACATGAGCTCCATGAGTGCGCACTGCTGCTCGGAAAAGTGGGAAGGACCTGTCGCTTCGTCGCAAGTCTCTCGGTGGCGAACCGCCATCTGCGTCACACTGACAACAGTGAATGCCGTCCATAAATATGTGGCGATAAACGGAACCGTTGCTTAGTATACGAAAAGTATCTGCGTCAACTAAGCGCAAACGGCTTTTTCGACGAGCGAGCGATGAAAAATGACAATGTTATGGGCAGAAGCGAATCGTTGTTGGAGTCGCTGGTTTATGTGGTCGACGACGATGAGTCCATTCGAGGCGCACTGACCTCTCTGCTAAAGTCGGTTGGGATTAGCGTACTCGCATTCGAATCGGCGGACGATTTTCTCGCCGCAGAAATGCCCGACGTGCCGAGTTGTCTCATACTTGACGTACGGCTGCGAGGCGCAAGTGGCTTGACATTGCAGCAGGAGCCATTGAGAGAAAATGTCCGACTTCCTGTCATATTTCTGACTGGGCACGGCGACGTTGAGATGTCCGTCAAGGCAATGAAGGCGGGGGCTTTCGATTTCATGACAAAGCCGTTCAAGGATCAGGAACTCATCGATACAATTGCCGCGGCGCTTAAAAAGGATGGCGAATTAAAGCGTCAGGCGAAGATCGTTGCGGGTATCCGTCAAACATACGACTTGCTGACGGCGCGCGAGCGGGAAGTCATCAGGTTGGTAGCCGATGGACTGCTGAACAAGCAGATCGCAGACCTTCTTTGCCTCAGCGAAGTGACAGTGAAGATCCATCGGGCGCAAGCGATGCATAAGCTGCAGGCACATTCACTGCCTGACGTCGTGAGGAAGTTGCAGCAGATGACACCTCTCCACTGAGGGTGGCCCAATCAACGAGAAGAAAAATCAAACATGCCTTGGATTTTTTGCGATCTGCCTTGCCCTAGACTCATTCCTTGCGAACTGATTTGCCGCAACGATATGTGTTGATGGCACCGCTTGCACGACACGAAACAGCAGACGTGCTGACCAGTTGTATGCAGTCTGTTCGCCACACGTTGCGGTTATGCCGCGTTCGCCGAGGCCGTCGACACGGCGCCGCCCTTGTTTGCAACCGGTGGTCGACAACTTTCGAAGCCCAGAATCAATCTGGGCGAGTCATTCTCAGTTGACGACGAACATCGTCGGCCGCTACAAGTAGCAGGCATTGCTAGCAAATCGAAATGATGATCACTTAGGCGCGATCACTACGTTAGCCCTTTGTCGCATGTTTCGACAAGTACCGGACATGGTGAGCGATCGATTACTTCTCCGCTGATAGACGGACTAGCCCAGCGGCGGAGGCGCGACAGATGATGATGTCCCATCACAATTATCTCAGCGGCCAGCAGCCCAGCTTGCTCGATGATAACGTCGGCGGGAGGATTACCTGCGCGAAGGTGCTGCTCCACTGTGAGATTTCGATTTGCAAGCTGGTCGGCTGCCGTGGCCAGAACAGATCGCGCAAAGATGGTCTGAGTGTTTGCAGCTGGATACGACAGGCCGTCGGGCGCAATACCGTTTTCGCTGCCGGGAGGCAACACGTAGGAAGGATCTAGTACGCAAAGGAGGTGCACGGTTGCCTCTCCCGGCGCCGCGACACGCTTCGCTAGGTCGACGACGTTGACACTCTGGAGCGTGCCGTCGAGCGGAACGAGGAGGATATTAAACATGATTAGATATAACCTTAGGAAGACCAGACCAGGTATAGGCGGCTTGTGTCCGGTCACATACAGGATGTCTTCTCAAATCCGCAGGGGACCATAGACTTGGATGCACGCTTCAGGAGACACAGGGTCATCTGATGCTATATAACCGGCCCACTGGTTCCAATGATGAAGGTCTGCCGTGCTCCGTATGAGCCGGACGCCAGCTATGATCTGCGCGATCGCCGTTTTCCGACGTAACCGCCTTCGCGTCCTGGGCGTCACATAGAGTTGACGATCTAAAGAACTGGATGCAATAGTCGACAAAGGTCCTCAGACGCACGGGAAGCAGTTCCCGGTGACAGTAGAAGAGACAGATCTCGTCTTCGTTGTCAGACGTCGTGCATAGCGGCAAGATGTGCGTCAGGCGTCCTGCGTCGATGTCCTCCCGCACCATAGTATCCGGCAATGCGGCGATGCCTATCCCCATCAGCGCCGCAGACCTAAGCAATATCTCGTTCCCGTCCATCGACGACATAGGAGACACGGTAATTGCTCTTCCGCTTTCAATTAGCGCGACCGCGTCCAGGCTTCTATTTCGCGAATTGGTGGCCAAAAGAACAAAGTGATGCGTCAGGTCGGCGCCGGCAATGGGGACGCCATAGTGCTGCAGGTAAGCTGGCGCTGCAACAAAGATGCGCTGTGATCTCGCCAATGTGCGGCGGATGACGGCCGATTGCTCGACAAGATACGGCGGCAGTATCGCCATGTCGCATCGACCGTCGTACAGATTCGCGGCCCCGTCTTGAACCGAAACAATCAGGTTTACGTTCGGAGCGATGACGAGATAGCCGTGCACCAAGCGCGAGAACGTGTCGCTCATCAGCATCGGGTGTACGACCAGTCGGAGGGTTCCGCTTTCAACTTCACGCGCCCGGGTAATGCGGCGATTCGCCTCATCCAGTTCCTCCAGCAAGCGGCAGCAACTCTGATAGTACGGCTGCGCCGCTTCGGTCAAAGAAACAGACCTTGTCGTCCTGAGGAGGAGCCTCGTTTGGATGCAGCCTTCAAGCTTTGCGATCGCCTTTGACACCGATCCGGTCGTCACATTTAGTGATATTGCGGCCTTGCTGAAGCTTTGATAGCGTGCAGCCGCAACGAACGCACGCAACATGTAAAGCTGATCCATTACGCACCTCGACGCTCAACATAGAGCATAGTAATCGGACGCATTCAATCTCGCGCCGACGAAGGTCAAATCGCTGGAACACGATGAAATGTAGCCGCGAACGCGCCGCGGCGCCATCGTCCGATACGGTGTGACATATGGTGCGTACGCGTAGCCCTGTAATACATTGGGATGGGCACAGGTCCGACCACTCATTGCCCACCGATTCGTCCTACGCAAGAACATCGGCACGCATTACCGGCGCGTCCGGATCAAATAGAGCATCGAGGTTAGCGTCAGCAGGAACCCGTCTTTTAGGTCCGTCCGAGCCCTAATGTCATGGGTGCAGTTGGCACAACAATGAATGTGTGCGACACGCAGCACGCGCCAACTATGTAACTGCAGCGGCGCAGCCCGGAATCGTCCTTGTCGAATCCGGACTCTGATCTCGCGCTTTACTTCGGCGTGTACGGGTTATCGCCTTGCATATCATCAACGATTCTGTCGCGCGTCGGTCACCGCCTACCTTCCAACAGCGCTCCTCTGGACAGCCGCAAACAGCGGTCTGTCCACCACGGGAGCAAATGCATCGGCCATTCTTATCCGTTCATTAGCAGGCAGTTGCTGCCATGGTCCATCGAGTTTGGAACGCGTGCAGCTGTAGACGTTGGTGCCGATGTGTTTCTCGTTACGCAGAGTCTAACTGACGTTCTGCCCCTGCCAGCGACGCCTTCCCCATTGGCGATCCCCAACTCGTTCGGGCGCCGTGTATCACGGCCGCCATCACCGGTTGTGTCGCGTACCCTTTCAAACATCATGCGCACGATCGCTGCTTCGCCCGTGGTGTCCGGGACGACGACATGGTCGGTATGCGCAATCTTGCATTCGTCGCGCGCGAGCGGTTGTCGAGCCTCTGCGCGGGCGTTGACAAGCACATGCCGGACTCGCGTCTAAAAATCCTAGGTTCAGCACAGCGTCTCACGCCGATCCCGTTAGATTCCGAATTATTCCTAAAGAGCAAATAGTTTTTGCCTGATTGCGTCAGCAAGGCCACGGGACGTTGTCCTATATTTTTGCAAATGCGAACCATGCTCCATTTGCTTTGGAGCCCAGCAATTGATCCGAGGCCGTATCAATATGCGCTGCGGCCGGCCCGCGTCCCCTCGTAGGAGAATGTATGAACGAAGCAAATCAAAGCGCTTTACGTGAGCTGACTCATTTCATCGACGGTCAGCGCACCACCGGGGCGAGCGGGCGATTCGTGGACGTATTCAATCCGGCGCGCGGCCGAGTGGCTGCCCGCGTGCCAGTCGCGAACGACACTGAAGTCGATGGGGCTGTCGCCGCCGCGAAAGCTGCTTTCCCGGCGTGGAGCCAAACGGCGCCGTTGCAGCGCGCTCGCTTGATGTTCAAATACAAGGACCTGCTTGAGGCCCATTCTGATGAACTCGCCGAGCTGATCACGCACGATCACGGCAAGCTGTTCGAGGATGCGAAAGGTGAGGTCGTGCGCGGTATAGAGATTGTCGAGTTCGCGTGCGGTATTCCGAATCTGCTCAAGACCGATTTCACCGATCAGACCAGCGCCGGCACAGACGCATGGAATCTGCGCCAACCGCTCGGCGTAGCCATAGGCGTCACGCCGTTCAATTTTCCGGTAGTCGTGCCGTGCTGGATGTTCGTGATGGCGGCCGCCACCGGCAACACGTTCATACTGAAGCCTTCGGAACGCACACCCGCGGCATCTATCCGGCTTGCGGAATTGTTCATCGAAGCCGGCGTTCCAAACGGTGTCTTCAATGTTCTGCACGGCGGCAAAACCGTCGTCGATGCGCTGATTCGTCATCCTGACGTGGCGGCAATATCAGCTGTCGCCTCGACCCCGGTCGCCGAACACATTTATAGCGAGAGCGCAAAATACGGCAAACGGGTGCAGGCGTTGGGCGGCGCGAAGAACCATCTTGTCGTCATGCCGGACGCCAATCTGGATGAAGCGGTCAATGCGTTGATCAATTCGTCGTATGGCTCGGCTGGAGAGCGCTGCATGGCGACCTCTGTCGCCGTGGCAGTAGGAGAAATCGGAGATGAGCTAATCGAGCGTCTTACAAGGCGTGTGCGCTCGCTCAGAATCGGCGACGGTATGGATCCGGATCTAGACATGGGACCGCTTATCAGCGCCGCGCATCGCGCCAAAGTGCTGAGCTTTATTGGAGCGGGCGTCGCTGCAGGTGCTAAGCTCGTCGTTGACGGTCGCGGCCAGACCGTGGCTGGCCGCGAAGAGGGCTTTTTTCTCGGTGGTTCTCTCTTTGACGACGTAAAACCTGATATGAGCATCTACCGGGAAGAGATCTTCGGGCCGGTCCTTTCAGTGGTCCGCGTGCCCGATCTCGCGAGTGCAATCGCGCTGGTGAATGCGCACGAACTCGGGAACTGCGTATCGCTTTTTACGTCCGACGGCCGTGCAGCGCGCACGTTCTCGCGGCACGTCCAAGTGGGAATGGTGGGTATCAATGTGCCGAGTCCGGTACCTTCGGCATGGCATTCGTTCGGTGGTTGGAAGCGATCATTGTTCGGCGATTATCACGCGTACGGCGAGGAAGCGGTGCGCTTCTATACGCGCTACAAGAGCGTGATACAGCGCTGGCCAGATACCATGGGGAAAGATGCGGGGCTCGCTGTGCCCATGGTGAGGTAGGTCGAGCGGTGTGCTGACGCCCGCTCCTTCCGTTCGTACCAGATGCAGACCTGGACAGTGGTGATCCAGAACAGACTCGGCGCCGTTAGTTATTAGGATTGCGTTTGTCCGGCGCATCATTTGGTGCCGGATGCGCGTCTAGCGACGGTAGCGGCCGAGCGCCACGTTGTCGGGTGCCGGAGGCATCTGCTTGCAGGCCGGACGGCGCCTCGCGGCCTGAAACGGTCGTTCGGCCCCTGCTAGCAACTGCCGATGACGATGAAGTCGAGACCTCCGCTTCTCGCAGTAAGGGAACTCATTGAGCACATGCTTCGCAGAGTCTAGAATCCGCCAAGGCGGGCGCCCGGTTTTGATTTCGACACACGCAATTGTGAATGCAAATGGTAGGGGGAGGCACCCAATGCATGAAGAGAAAATACGTCAAGCCCTGAATGCGCACTGGCAGGCGTCGGCCGCAGGCGATCTCGGAGCAGAACACGATATCTACGATGACGATGCCATCTGTGACTATCCTCAGTCAGGCGAACGAATCCTCGGGCGAGTAGATTTGCAGGCGCTGCGGAGCCATCATCCAGGCAAGCCGGCAGGTTTCAATGTCAGGCGAATTCAGGGAGAAGGCAATCTGTGGATCACCGAATATTTCATTACCTATAACGGGCGACCGGCCTACACGGTAAGCATTATGGAGTTCCACAACACCAAGGTCATTCACGAGACCCAGTACTTCTCAGATCCCTTTGAAGCGCCGGCTTGGCGGAGTCAATGGGTGCAGCAAATAGGGTGACAATGTATTGCGGTGAGATCAGCAAAATCACTTAGTGGTTGCTTGGGATCCGAGCGATCCTTCGCCGCAGCCGATTCTGCCCAGCAAATTCCATCCAGCCTCTCTTCGCCCAGAGTTGCTGTCGTCAACCCCGAAGGTCGCGTTGCGGCCTACGCAATGGGACGTTCACATGAACAGCGCTGCAGTCGGTATCCCGAACGTGCGGGGTGTGGACATGAAGCTCGAGGTGATCGTCATTCCTGTCTCCGACGTTGATCGCGCAAAGCGCTTTTATGATGGCTTGGGGTGGAGGCTTGACGCCGACTATCCCTCCGACGATGGCTACTTCCGCGTAGTCCAGTTCACGCCGCCCGGCTCCGGGTGCTCGGTCATTTTCGGCAAGAACGTCACAGCGGCCGCACCGGGCTCCGCGCAGGGACTGTACCTGATCGTCTCCGACGTCGAGGCGGCTCGCAAGGAACTGCTGGGACGCGAGGTCGAGATCAGCGGAGTGTTCCACGATGCCGCTGGCGCGTACGCCGGCTCGGATGATCCCTATCTGTTCGGGCGGATCAGGATGAGCGGTCCGGACCCCGAGCATCGCAGCTACCGCTCGTTCGCCTCGTTTAGCGATCCAGACGGCAATGGCTGGCTGTTCCAGGAACTCACACAGCGAGCGCCCGGTCGCCTGGACGCAGACGGCACGACCTTCATCTCTACAGCGGATCTTGCCGCGGCGCTCCGGCGGGTGGAGGCGGCGCACGGCGAGCGCGAGAAGCGGACCGGCGGCCAACGCGATGAGAATTGGCCGGACTGGTATGCGGAGTACATGGCTAGTGAGCAGGCAGGCAAGGACTTGCCTTTGTGAGCTGGCGCCTCTGGCGATCGCTGTCGCAATCCCGGTGGTCGAAGCCTCGCCGCTGCCGTTGCGAGAATCGCACTGGGACGTTTGATCGGACGGCTATTAGGGCGACGCGTGCATGGATGCATGCGCGAAATGTCGCTGCCTCGGGGACGGCCAGCGAGGGACCGGATCTTGCGCGCGATGTCCCTGTCCTGCTAATTGAAGGGAGCGCGTCATGATCAAGCTGCTTGGCATCCTCGCTTTAGCGTTCGGTATTGCGGGTTGCGTCGCTGCCCAGCCGCCCTATTACGGCTACGGCGACCCGCCCGGCTATTATGCGCCGCGCCCCAGTTTCGGCATCGGGATCGGGGCAGGCAGTTTCGGTGGGAGTGGTTTCGGAGGCGCCGGCGTCGGGCTCGGGTTTTAGATGGGGCGATACTGCCGTCAAGCATGCGCCGTCTTTGGCCCCATGAAACCGATTCTCTCGCCGGCATCACTTCACATTCGTCCCGTTCTTGCGCCGCGTTGGTCCCACACCGACCCGTTTGAGCCGTTCGTGCCGGCCGCGCTTAATGGCAGCCGTCGATTGCACAACGGTCGTTGAATCGATTGATCAACGCGCCCGCCGCGTTCATGACGAGGGAAGGGCTTTGAGCCCGTGCATCCGCGAAATGCCCGAAGGTTTAATGCCTATCGGTGCGCCGAAAATCGATGCAGCGGTCCCTGTCGCCGACCTCGTGAGCGTCAAAGCCAGACTGCGTTCGGTACCCGGCAGCCAGATGCCGAGACCGCAATCGCCAACTTCGGCAGCGAGCACATAAAGAGCATGCCGACGCTGCCCCTGCTTGCGGAACCGGGCATCGTGCTCTCACAACGGTCACGTTGACTAACCTAGTATTGCGCGGCGATTACCTGGAGGATGGCAATGAATTCGCTCATCGCCTGCGAAGCAGCTTCGTCTTTCCGTGTAATGACGCTGTAGTTCGACAATGTCCGACGTATCGGCACGTCCAGATATCCTAGAAGGCCATGCGTGACGTACTTGTCCATCGCTGCTCTCGGTTGAAGGGATATTATATCGGTTGCTTGCAGCAACTCTAACGTCGTAAAAATCGATGGCGTTTCCACGATGCCCATCGGCGCAACCATGCCAGCCGCCGCGAACGTTTCTTCGAACAGCTGCCGCATGGCGGTGCCTTGCGGATACAAGATCCACGGCCACTCGCCCAGGTCGGCGATCTCTATGCGTCGTTGCTTCAGCAACGGATGATGCTTCCCGACGACCGCACGCGCCGGCTCCGCCAATAAATCGACCACATCGAAAAGCGCCTCGTGTCGTGGCTCGGTGGGGCGCCCAATCATCACATCGAGCTGCCTTGCCTCAAGCCACGTCGCGAGCTGATCACTGCTTTGCTCGACCAGTTTGATGATGAGCCTTGGGCGCCGGCGCTGGATCTCCTTGATAGCCGCGGTGACGAGTTGCGCGGCGGAAGCCGGAATGAAGCCGACCGTGAGATGACCATAGCCGCCATCTTTCAATGTCGCGAACTCGCTCGAAAACTTGCCCAGATTGGACAGTGTCGTGCTGGCGTAGCGCAGCGACAGCGTACCGAGATCCGTCGGCCGCATTTCGCGCGGCAGCCGTTCAAACAGCGGCGCGCCTAACATCGCCTCCAGGTCGCTCAGGATCTTCGTGGCGGCCGGCTGAGTGATGTGCATCTGCTCAGCCGCCATACGAAGGTTGCGGGTACGACCGAGCAGTTCAAGCAACTGGAGATGCCTGAAACGCAGCTTGGTCAGCACTTGCGTGATGGCGAGACTGGAATCTTGCGACATAGGGTAAACACGAGCCGATTTATAACCAGATGGAATTGATTTTACTCAATTCGCAATTGGACGGTTATCGCAAGCTCGAACGACAATTCAAAGCGCGCCGGGCATTGCCGGTCCGACTGGCTTCGAACAATCTTCCTCAGTGACGCCCACCCATGAATACACAAATCCGATACTCCGCCGATGACCTGCAAGCCTTCGCACGGCGTCTACTGGTCAGGGTTGGAATGGAGGACGTCAAAGCGCTCGCGGTCGCTCGCACGCTCGTCGACGGCGACCTGATGGGACACGACACGCACGGCCTCGCGTTGCTGCCCGCCTATATCGGTGAGATCGAAAACGGCGCGATGACCTGCTCCGGCGAGCCGGAGGTCGTATCAGACCGGGGTGTCAGCGTGTTGTGGGATGGTCGGCGTCTTCCTGGCCCGTGGCTGGTTCTCAGCGGGATCGAAACACTGGCACCGCGCGCGAAGAAATACGGCACGGCGACATTGGTGATTCGGCGCAGCCACCACATCGCCTGCCTTGCCAGTTATCTCGAAAGAGCTACTGCGGACGGATTCATGATCTTGCTCAGCAGTTCCGACCCGGCGGGGCAAAGCGTGGCTCCTCACGGCGGCACGCGGTCCGTATTCACACCGAATCCGATCGCGGCGGGCATTCCGACCTCGGGCTCACCGTTTTTGATCGATATCTCTTCATCGATGGTGACGCAGGGGATGACCGCGCGCCGACACAAAGCGGGACAACACTTCGACGAAGCATGCTTCCTCGATGCGGATGGGCAGCCCAGCGGCGATCCCAGTGTGCTCTGCACGGATCCCCCGGGATCCATCCTGCCGATCGGGGGCATGACGGGGGGACATAAAGGATTCGGGCTGGCGTTGCTGATCGAGGCGTTGACGGGGGGGCTGGCAGGCCACGGCCGGGCCGATCCCGCCGATGGATGGGGCGGTACAGTGTTTCTTTCGCTCTACGATACGGCGGCTTTTGGCGGTCTCGCGGCGTTCGTGCGGCAGATGGACTGGCTCGGCGATGCATGCCGCAATAATCCGCCGCGTCCAGGAACCGCGGGCGTGCGCATGCCGGGTGATCGCGGACTGAACCTCAAGCGCGAGCAACTGCGCGATGGAGTCGCTCTGCACTCGACAATCGCGCCGGCACTTGAAGCCTGCGCGCGGCGCTATGACATCCCGCTGCCGTCCGCACTACCCGGCTGACAGCAGGAGCGAGAGCCCAGACTCTCGCCGAGGCAGCATTGTTTTGCTGCTACACGTCGCGAGTGAGCACGACCGGCGGAATCGGGCCGCGCACGAGCAACCAGTAGCCGATCACCGCGACGGCGGCAACGGCCGCTCCGACGAACAGCGCGGGCTGGAACGAGTGGGTCTGCTGCACGATGAAGCCCGTGACCACCGGTGCCAGCGCGCCGCCGAAGTAGCCGCCGAAATTCTGCATGGCGCCGATGGAAGCGGTGCAATTGGCGGGCGCGGCAACGGACGCGGTCGCCCAGGCCGCACTGCTCGAAACATACAGCAGCAACATCGAGATCGAAATGAAGAGGACCGCCAGCGTCACATTGTGCGTGAGGCCGGTCAGTACCGTGAACACGGCAACCCCGAAAAGCGAAGCCGCCATCGGATACTTCCGGCTGTTGATCGCCGACACGCCTCGCCGTGCGAGCACGTCGCAAATCTTTCCGCCCGAGAGACTGCCCACCACGCCAAAGAGATAGGGAACCGCGGCCACCCATCCCGACTTCGCAATAGTCAGGTGAAGTTCCATTTGCAGGTAAGATGGCAACCACGCGTTGTAAAGCCACAAGACGTAGATCGTGCCGAAGAATCCGAGCAGCATGCCCCACGTGGTGCTGAACTCGAACAGACGGCGCCACTCGCGCCATGTCGGACGGCTCTGCGCCCCCCCATCGACGTCCGACAGATACGCGCGCTCGCGCTGCGTCAACTCGACCTGATGCGGGTCGCGATGCAGGATAAAAAAGCCGAGCGCCACGAGGAGGCCGGCGATTCCCATGACGCCGAACATCCATCGCCATCCCACAGTCAACATTAAGACCGTCAGCAAAGGCGCTGATATTGCAGTACCAAGCGTTGACGAACTGTTCCAGATGCCGGTCGCGGCGCCGCGCTCTTTTTTGCCGAACCAATCGCGAACGACTTTGGCGGCCGTCGGGAACTGCGGCGCCTCGCCTATTCCCAGCACCATGCGAGCAGCGAAGAACTGGCCGAAGTTGCTCACCGCACCGCCGAACGCTTGGGCCACCGACCACGTCGCCAGGCTGATGGACAGCATGACGCGCGCGCCGAAGCGATCGACCAACGCGCCCGCGGGCAGTTGCGCGAATGCGTAAGCCCATAGAAACGCCGACAGCAACAGGCCCATTTCCGCGACGGAGAGTCCAAGATCCTGCCGGATGAGCGGATTCGCGATAGACAACGTCGCGCGGTCGATGTAATTGATGACCCCGCTCAGGAGAAGCAGAGCAAGCGCGGTCCGCTGAATTCGCCGCACCCGTGGGGAAGCCTGGTCGCTGGAAGCGATGTTCTGAGCGTTACTGCTGCCCGACTCCGGCGCACGCGGCGCCGTAGAGGATTGCTCCATGGGTAAGTCTCCTAAATGTTTTTTGTTCTATCGGCGAGGGCCAGTTTCCGATGCAAACGTGCGCATTACAGCATTGGATTGAGCGACGATATGCCCGCGTCCGTTGGAAATCCAATCAATATTCCTCGCAAAGCAATTCCATTTGTTTATGGCGAGGTAGGGGCAAACCCGAGCGAAACCATCGACGGACGGATGAGATCGAAACCAGAATCCAGGCTCTCCATGAACGCCATAAGTAACTGCACGGCTGTCAGTGCTTTAAGGCGACGATTCGGCTGGTAGGGCAAGCCATCGACAAGTAGACGGCTAGATCTCAGCAAAGAAAACGAAGCTATCGATTAGCGCCAACGGCGTCGCTGACTTCCCCTTCGAGAGGACAAAGGCGAGATGTGTCGACCACCTTCTTCCGGTGCGGCGGCCCCTCTTTGGCGAGCAGCGGCCCAACGACCGATCTCGAACGCGCTGCAGTCGCATAGATGGCGTTACTGCAGCCGCGACGTATGACGCTTATTGGCCGAACCTGGAAGTCCATCAGAAGCGCACGGCCACGGATCGCCTTGAACGGCGAACTTCCCCATTCGACGGACCCATTCCGGTCGCTCACTTGCCAAAAGTCGAAAGACCGCTCTTTGATGTAAGACGGTCGACTGTTCGATGTCCCCTCGGACGGGGGGTGTAGCCGGAAGCCAGCGACGTCGCGGAGAACGAAATTCGTGGTACGTCAGCGGTAGCTGAGCATCCGCGATCTCACAGGTAGCCGCTTTCGCTTCTTTCCTCACTTTGGGACTCGGCGCACGTGGCCCGGCTAGCGGGCGGCTGGATCCGCCCGTAGGGTTTCGATGGGGTGCCATCCCGACAAGCTTGACAGAGCGCTGCGGAGACGCGCGTCGGGCAAGATCAGGGGTTCACTTGACGATTCTGAGTGCGTTGATTGCGGTAGTCGGACAGCGGCAGGCCGCCCTGTCCGAGGTCATCGATCTCGTGTTCGTGGAAGATAACGGTTGTATCTTCGTGCGGCTTACCCATGACCGTAAAGAGCAGGTCGGCAATACCTTTATACAGGGCGGCTTTCTGCTCGCGGGTCGTGATTTCTGCGCCAGGACGGGTGCCCTCACGGGTCACTAGGATATTCACAATCGGCATTCGTTCTCCAGGAAAAGGCGAGGCGCTGGTTGCGCGCCTCCTTTGCAGGTCAACGCCCTGCGATAAGACCGCCATCGACGTGCAGGATCTCGCCGGTCGAGAAGGCTGCGTCCTCGAGGTAGAGCACCGCTCGAACGATATCTTCGATCTCACCAAGCTTGTTCATGGGGTGAAAGGCGGCCAGCTTTTCCACCATGCCCGGATCGTGCATGGGCGTGCGGATGACGCCCGGAGCCACTGCGTTCACGCGGATACCGCGTGTGGCGTACTCTATCGCCATGCTCTTGGTGGCGGAATTCATCCCGCCCTTTGTCAGCATCGCGAGGAAAGCGGGAGAGCGGGAGCTGGCAAATTCCGCCGTCGAGGCCGTGATCTGGACAACGTGTCCGCTGCCTTGTTTCAACATCACCGGAATGACCTGCTGGGTCGTAAAGAAAAAACCGTCGAGGTTAGTCTTTAGCTTAACCCGATAATCTTCTTCGGTGTATTCGGTGAATGCCTTGCCGATAAAGATGCCGGCGTTGTTCACCAGCGTGTCGATGCGGCCAAACCTGTCCAGGGCTGCCCCGACCACACGCTTGCCGGTCTCAGGGTCGCCGATGTCGCCCGCGACGGTCACGAGGTCCGCGTCAGCTGAGGGCCGAATCGAGCGCGAGGTGGCGACCACGCCATAGCCGCGCGCGCGAAAACCCTTGACGATGCCCTCGCCCATACCTTGCGAAGCGCCGGTGACAATGGCTACCTTTTTCTGACTCATGATATTTCTCCTGGCTGTTGACTGAACCCCGGATGCCGTCGGAATCTCGTGGTATAGACAGTAGGTTATCGCTGGACTTCGTGAACGGGGAGTCGCTATCCTTGCGCAATGACTGATAAAAAACGCACAGAACTCGACTGGCAGGACATGCGGATTTTTCTGGCGCTGGGACGCTACGGAAGCCTTTCTGCTACGGCGCGCGCACTGCGCGTTAATCATGCAACGGTCGCCCGCCGTGTTCAGTCTCTTGAGGAGAGCGTGGGTCAGAAATTGGTCGAGCGCAGGCCAGAGGGATACGTACTGACACCTGCAGGGAGAAATACATTGCAGGTTGCAGCGGAAATGGAATCTGCGGCGCAGACAATGAATCATGCCGGGCCGAGCGATGGAGACGGCAGTCCTCGAGGCCTGGTGCGTATAAATGCGCCGCCCGCGCTGTCGCAGGGCTTCATGCTTGCCCGCCTTACCCGGCTTACCGAGTCCTATCCCGGTATCAACATCGATCTTGCGACGAATCTTCGTTCGGTCAGCCTCGACCGTCACAAGGCAGATATTGCGGTGCGCGTGGGCCGCCTCGTCGATGCGGACCTGATCGCCAAGTCACTCGGCAGCATGGCCTTCGGCTTCTATGGCGCAACGGCGCAGTGCGAACGAGTCGAACGAGGAGAGCCGCCCGTTTTCATAAGTTTCAACGAGGAAGGCGCCGACATGCCCGGCACAAGCTGGCTGACGCAGCATTTCCCTCACTGCCGCGTTTCATTCCGCGCTGAAAATCACATTCTGCAAGCTATCGCGGCTCGGGACGGCGCGGGTTTAGCTTTGCTGCCCCATTATCTGGGGCGAAGTCTGTCTGGGTTAAGCCTATCCGCGCTCGGGCCGTTGCCTCCCCCGCGAGATATGTGGCTGCTCATACGCAGGCAGGACCGGAACGTCCCGACGCTACGAGTGGTCACGCAGCACTTGATAAATTCATTTAAGGAAAGCGAAACGCTTTTCGGTGCCTGATTGTCAGGCGCGTTGGGCCCGCAGGTCACTGCCCGCCAAGAGCCAAGAAAGCGATAATGCCAGCGTGTTGGCCTACGACCGCCGCGCACAGTCGACTGCCGCCGAGTCAACTCGGCCAATCGGCCTTTGCCCCCTCAACGGCCGCACCCAAAGGCGAAGCGGTCGTTGAACGACACGTTAAGGGTGACAGCGAGCGTCCCTTTATGGCCGGACTACGCCTGTGGCCCGGGAGGCTTGGTCATTGCGTTGCCGAGCCACTTCGAACCAAGGGCACAGTTACACTTGAGAGCAAAACTCTGCACTCCATTTACCTCTCGTGAACAAATGTATCCGCCGCCCTTTGCATCCTCAATGGCCCTTTCCGCCAAGCCGCGATGTCGCTGGTCGGTCCTTCGGAGATCTGGCCGCGCTTCAATATTGCGGCGCGGAGGTGTGGCTCTGGCGATGCCGGTGCGGCCGCCAAGTGACCGCCGCGCTAACGATCGTGGAGAGCGGTGAAGTGCGTGATTGCGGCTGCCGTGAGCAGCGCCGTGTGTGGCGGTCGCGACCGGGCTCACCTGCGCTGAAGAGCGGCGAGGTTTTCGGCCAATTGACCACGGAGCGGTACAAGGGCGATGGATTGTGGACGTGCCGGTGCGACTGCGGTGCTGAGGCGACAGTGAGCGCCGGACGTCTGCGAACGGGCAAGGTGCACTCGTGCGGCATTTGCCTCGTCGCCCCGGCCGACCGGGCCGCATAGCCGGCTTTGCTTGTTTGCGCGGTTGTCAGTGGTCAACCAGACGCCGCCGAATTACCGAAATTTCCCCGATACGGGCGCCGCGGATCGCTTCGATCATGCAACTGAGCCTCGCTTGTTTCGACGGACCGCCCGTCGACCCGCTTCGGCCGTTCGGACAAGCCCTGTCCCAACGGCCGCTTGCAGATACAACGGTCATTCGCGTGACCACATCGGAACGCAGGTGATCTGTCGAAGCGGACAAGTCGAGCCGCGCCCCCGAGGAGCGTGAGTGTCCGCTATTGTTCAAGATGGTTCGACGCCAAGCCTTGGCTGCTGGCCTGTGAGTACGTAGACAAGCCCGCAGGCAGGCATTGCAGACGTGGAGCTTGTCGGCAGCAGCACGCGACGCGGCGCGCGCTGCCGAACAGCACGTGCCTCTCGCACCGCTCTACATCTGCACAACGTCCAGAAGCGCTTTCTTGCCGCCTTTGTACGAGAACACTGAAATGGCGCCGTGCTTCAGATCCCCTTGCGCATTGAAGCTGGTTTCACCGATCACGCCGTGATAATCGGTTGCGGGCATCGCGGTGAGCACCTTTGCGGCGTCAGTGGAAGTGCCGCGCTTCATCGCATCGACGATGATGTACACCGCGTCATAGGCGAAAGGTGCATAGACTTGCAGCGGCTGGTGAAAGCGCGCTTCGTACTTGCGTACAAACTCAGCGCCACCCGGCATTTTTTCGAGCGCCATGCCCGCCTCCGAGCAAATCACGTTATCCGCGGCCGGGCCGGCCAGATTCGGCAGGTCGGTCGAACAAACACCGTCGCCGCCCAGTATCTTTCCGCGGACGCCGAGCTGCCGTGCCTGCTTTGCGAACGGACCGCCGGTTGCGTCCATCCCGCCGTACATGATTGCGTCCGGATTCTCGCCCTTGATTTTCGTTGCGATAGCCCGGAAATCAACCGCCTTATCGTTGGTCGCGTCGTGTGACAGCACCCGTAAGCCAGCCGTTTTTGCCGCCTTCTCGAACTCGTTCGCAAGTCCCTGGCCGTAAGCGGTGGAATCGTCCACGATCGCAACCGTCTTCGCGCGCAAGCTCTTTGCCGCGTACGCGGCGAGAGCCGGGCCTTGCTGGGCATCCGTGGCAACCACCCGGTACGTCGTTTTGAAACCCTGTTGCGTGTATACGGGATTGGTCGCCGCCTCCGAAATCTCAACGACCCCGGCGTCGCTGTAGATCCGAGATGCCGGGATCGACGTCCCCGAGTTCAGATGGCCCACTACGCCGACAACTTTATCGTCCACGAGCTTTTGCGCAACCTGCGTAGCCGTACGCGGGTCACCGGCGTCGTCCTGGGGATCGAGCTGAAGCACCACATGCTTGCCGCCAATCGATAGACTCTTTGCGTTGATTTCTTCCACCGCGAGGCGCGCGCCATTCTCGCTATCCTTGCCAAGGTGTGCAATCGCGCCTGTCAGCGGACCCACGTGGCCAATCCGCACGACTTCATCCGCATTAGCCGTAAACGTCATATTCAGTAACGTCGCCGTCAACGCAGTGATCGCCACCGATTTATTATTCATTTGCATCATTGCTTGTCTCCAGGAATCTTTTACGCTGCCGTGTCTTGCGCGCCAAGCGGTTCCATTACCCGTTTGCAGGTACCGTCACTCGTCAACGTTTCGACGTTGCGACCCATTGCCACGCCGAACAGATCCTTCGGATCGAGCGGCGCCGGAATCAACTCCAGCTCGGTTCCGATTTTCCGCTCCGACGAAACCGCTCGGAGATAGCGCAGCGCTGAAAAATCCTCCAGTGCGAAACCCACCGAATCGAAAACCGTGACCTGTTCATCGGTCTCGCGGCCTTTCTCGTCGCCGCACACAATCCGCTGGAACTCGATGACAGGGAAGTCGGCCGACAATTGCTGGATATCACCTTCGATGCGCGTCTGCGGTTCATATTCGACAACGATGCGTGCGCGACGCAATATGTCGGCATGAAGCTCCGTCTTGCCGGGACAGTCTCCGCCCACTGCATTGACGTGCATGCCCGGTTCGATCATGTCCGGCGTGAGGATCGTTGCGTTCGTCTTGTCAGCGGTGACGGTAGTCACAATATCGGCACCGCGCACGGCCTCTGCGCAGGAATTCGCCCTGACGACGCGCAGCGTCTTGAACGGCGCAAGGTTACGGACCAGCTTTTCAGTTGCGGCTTCGTCGACATCGAACACGCGGATTTCTTCGATGCCCAGCATGTCGTGGAATGCCATCGCCTGAAATTCGCTTTGCGCGCCGTTTCCGATCAACGCCATCGAACGCGAATCGCGACGGGCAATGAAGCGGGCAAAGAGCGCTGACGTCGCTGCCGTGCGTATCGCGGTCGTCAATGTCATTTCACTCAGCAGCAACGGATAGCCCGTATCGACGTCGGCCAGCACGCCGAAAGCCATCACTGTCAGCAGATCCGCCTTCGTATTCTTCGGATGTCCATTGACGTATTTAAATGAGTACAGCCGCGCATCGGAAGTCGGCATCAGTTCAATCACGCCGTCCGTGGAGTGGCTCGCAAGCCGCGCTGTCTTCTCGAAGGTCTCCCAGCGCCGGTAGTCCTGCTCGATGTACGAAGCCATCGACCGGATAACATTTGTCATGCCGACTTCCAGCAACAATTTCGAAACGTCTTTCACGTCTAGATAGCGAGTCATGTCTAATTCTCCTTATGAATGGATGACAAATGGGTTGATCGCGTTAGCCCCGGCCTTCGAAGCCAAGTAGTACGTTCACCGCGTTGATGCCAATTTCGTCAACCATGTAGCCGCCCTCCATCACAAACAGCGTGGGGACGGCGAATTTCGCGATTGCCTCGCCTATGCGCAGGAAGTCCGGAGTGCGCAGGCTGAAGTGGCTGATGGGGTCGTCTTCAAACGTGTCCACGCCTAGCGAGACGACGAGCGCGTCAGGTGCATGAGCGGCGATGGCGGTGCTGGCATCGCGCAACGCCTGTTCGTAGCCGCGCCAGGAAGTGCCTTTCGCAAGCGGCAGATTGATGTTAAAGCCCTGCCCCGGGCCCGCGCCGCGCTCCTGGGCGTGTCCGGAGAAGTAAGGGAACGACACGGCGGGATCGCCGTGAATCGACACAAACAGCACATCGGAGCGCTCGTAGAAGATGTCCTGTGTGCCGTTACCGTGATGAAAGTCGATGTCGAGTACCGCGACGCGTTTCGCCCCGCCACGCACGGCGTGCTGCGCTGAAATGGCCGCGTTGTTCAGATAGCAATATCCGCCCATGTATTCGCGACCCGCGTGATGCCCCGGGGGACGACAGAGCGCAAATGCTGCACGTGCCCCGGCCGACAACGCGTCGACGCCGGTCAACGCGCAGTTCACGCTCGCACGCACCGCGCTCCAGGTACCCGAGTTAATCGGAGATCCCGCGTCCATCGAGAAGAAGCCAAGCTTGCCGTCGATAAAATCCGGCACGTCGATGCTGGGCAAGCCACGTACCGGCCACACGAGCGGCAATGCCTGGCACGTACGGCCCGACGCAGTCCACTCGTCCCAGGCGCCGGCGAGAAAGTCGACGTAGCGCCGGCTATGCGCGCCGACATAGTCCTCGAGTCCATAGGTTCCTGGATCCATAACGTCGCCCAGTTCGGTTGCTCGCACCTGCGCCAGGATGGTCTCGGCGCGGCTGGGTTGTTCGAACGAGGGAGTGATCGCGCCGTCCTTCAGTTCGACGCCGTGATGCAGGCGATGATCGCCGCTGTAGATGGTGAGCATGGTTGACTGCCGCGTTGGAAACAGCCACCAGTTTACGGAGACGCAGGAGCATTAACTTTGCTTTCGTTTGCGCCAGACCGTACACTCAGCGCATAAATTATCTACGCAGGGTCGAGAATGGGCACAAATCGTTTAAAAGTCGAACTGGATGCAGTCGACCGTTCAATGCTGCGTCTATTGCAGGATGACGCGTCGATGTCGAACGCGGCGTTGGGCGAGAAGCTGTCGCTCAGCGTGACGCCGTGCTGGAGACGGCGCAAACATCTCGAAGACGGCGGCGTGATCACGGGCTACCAGACAACTATCGATCGACGTGCAGTCGGCATGAACCTGTTTGCATTCGTGCATATCGTCTTCAACACGCACTCTGACAAAACGGCGGATAACTTCGAAGCGGTGATTCACAGTCGCCCGGAAGTGCTTTCATGCCACAAGATCACCGGTCAGGCGGACTATATTCTGCAAGTGGTTGCAACCGATCTCGATGCGTACGGTGAGTTTGTCGAGCGAGTGTTACGCAGGCAAGCCGGTATCGCGTCGATACAGTCAAGCCTGTCGCTGCGCGAGGTGAAGCTCTCGTCGAAGATACCGATTCCTGACGCGGACGCTTGAACCTCCGTTCCAGGACCCAGCGAGTCGTTTAATGACTGCTCGACTTTTGTGGTCAAACAACGCATTGGTTTGGGTCGCCGGAGCGCGCCCTAAACGTTGCAGGCGGCTACGGCCGACCCCGCCGGGGCGTTTTCGTCTAAACGTGCGAATGGCGCTTTACCGGGCACATCGGACCGTCGAGTGTCGGCGTGAGCGCCGAAGAGAATGACAGACCTGGCCGAACCCGGAAGTTCGGCCAGCGCCCGCCAGTCACCAGCTCGGCGTTGCCGCGAAATTCCCTTGTCGACCCATTTCTGCCTCTCAACGCTCGAGCGCTTCGTCGTCTCCGATTGGGGTACAGCGGTCAGTCGCCGAGTCGACTTTGCAGGACATAGCCAGCCAAAGCATCTGATTGCCGGCGCCCAACGGCACGATGGACGCGGGGAACTGGCGATCGGCACGGTGACGCTCGGGTGTACGTAAGTAACCGTAGGTGTTTGCGCCGGCAAGATCGCCGCTGGCCCGGAGTCGAAGCCTCCGGCTAGCTGCATTGCGAGGTCACTGACGCTTCGAAGCATCCTTCTTCAGCTTCTTCGCCTCCTTCTTTTCCTTCGTCGTTCTGGTGGCGACTTTCTTTTCCGTCTTTTTGGCGTCATGGGCTTTGCTCATGATGGACTCCTTTTGTTGTAGTTACACGGTATACGACACAGCACAGCTTTTCGCGGACCCTGCCCGCTGTACCGATGCCAGTCCCGGCATGGTCGTTGCGCAAAAGCCGGGGACACGATACTGGGAGCGCTAATCTGCGCAGACCGATCATCGAGGACTTACGGGCTGCGGCAGCGAGCTCATCTTCTCCCGAAGCGAGGAGTTCCGCTGTGGCCACTACTGGAGAAGTCATGGGCCGCTCTTTGAACAAAGTTCCTGTACCCCCTAAAACAATCGGAGCTTTCGCGGCTGCCGCGACCGCCGCCGCCGTCGGTGTGCTGTGGGTTCGACATCGTGCACGCAAAGCCGAACGCGATAATCCGCCGGCCGGCCGTTTCGTCAAAGTCGGCGCTGTACCGCTTCATTACATCGAAAAGGGCGAAGGCCCGGTCGTCGTGCTTTTGCATGGAAACGCCGTGATGCTGCAAGACTTCAGCGCCAGCGGGTTGGTCGACCGGTTAGCTGAGCGGCACCGCGTGATCGCGTTTGACCGCCCGGGCTTTGGGTTCAGCGGGCGGCCACGCGACCGGCTGTGGACCGCACAGGCCCAAGCCGCGGTGATACAACAAGCCCTCAGGCAGATGGGCATAAAGCAACCGGTCGTACTCGGACATTCCTGGGGCACACTGGTCGCACTTAACCTGGCGGTCGCCAGCGCCGCTGACCTGCGTGGCCTCGTGCTGGTCTCCGGTTATTACTATCCGACGGCCCGCGCCGATGTAGCGCTGGCTGCACCAGCAGCGCTTCCCATCCTCGGCGACGTCCTGCGGTACACGGTTTCGCCGTTGAGCGGCCGCCTCTTGTTCAAGCGCACGGTGCAAGCAATGTTCGCCCCGGCGCCGATTCCAGATGGCTTCTCCGAATCCGTCGCTCGCGACATGGTGCTTCGTCCAGTGCAAATCAGAGCCGAGGCTGAGGATGCAGCGTTCATGATCCCGGCCGCCGCACAGTTAAGTGCGCATTATTCGGACCTCAAGATGCCGGTCAGTATCTTTGCCGGGGCGGATGACAAGGTCATCGACCCTGAAGCGAATTCAGTCCGACTGCATCGGGCGATCCCTGGAAGCACGCTCCTCATTGCCCCCGGGGCGGGCCACATGGTGCACTATGCGATCCCCGCTGGAATCGCCGATGCGACAGAACGCATGAGCGCAGGGTCGGACGGCATACCCAGCGATAGCGATGCCGCCGTCGGCGACAGCTGACAAGCTGCCGGTCACGCCGGCGCAGGCGTAGGTTGCAATTGAGCTCCTTGACGGTTCTTTCTTCTTGCTTCTAATTGACGAACGAGACGAGGCAACGCAAGGTCGGTCGGACGGGCGAGTAATACGTTGTCATAGCCAGTAGAGGCAGAGGCGAGCGCTGAAACGACGGCCACCGCAAAACCGGGCGGCAAGCTATTGCCTAGCGGTGGTTTGACCGCGCGAGGGCGCTTCCGGCAAAAGGGTCGTTTTTCCAGTTCGCACCCGACTGGGTTGCCCGTTGGGCCGGTGCTCCCGACGGAAGCTCGAAGTGCCCGATGGACTGTCCCGCGATGATGGCCTGTTTCAGCCATTGAGGCGTCTCACCTTCCCCGCTCCAGGTATCACCGCCCGCACTTCCGTAGCGATTCATGTCCGATCCCGCAGGCCTGGTCGCCACGAAGGAAGCGAGGTCATCCGGGCTGATGCCAAAGTCATCCATGCGGTGGCGGAGATACGCAATCATGCTGTCCCGTTTCCGTTCGTCCATCAGGCCTTCCTATGAGGTAGTTGCCAGCGCTTCTCTCCCCATCAGAGGCGACGAGGTGCAGTGTGATCGGGGCGACATAAATGTCGCCAGACAAAAGCCATCCGCGCAGGCGTGACAAGATCCCGTCATGACGCCCAAGCCACCTCCGATCGCAACTGCTCCCTGATCGCGCTTTACAGGCCCTGAACAGCGGTCGCGTAGGACTTCGCAGCTTCCTTCAGTTGCCCGGCCGCGTCCTGGACGCGCACCGGCAGCTCGCTGAGTGCGAGCAAGGTGTCGACACCATCCAGCCGCCTGCGAAGCTCGGTCACGAGATCCATGACGCTCGCATCACCCACCCGCCGGCGATTGCTTTGTCTGGAGTTCACTGCGGAGCAGTCGACAAGGCGATCGATCTTGCGGAAGTATGCCTGCGCAGCTACGCGATGCCTGGCATATAGCGAAGTAACATTTAACTTTGAAAGACAATCTTTAACGACATCGGCATTCATGTCGAAATGAACTTGCAGCGCATCGGCGGCATCCGCCCGGTGAAAACATGCCACCTGATCAAGCAGTGTCTCGCCGTCCCTGTCGATGAGATCGATCCACACCTCACCGTCCTCGAGGATCTGGCCGGCGCGATAGATCACCCGCTCGTCCTGATTGGCGCAGGCGAGCATCCGGTGTCCGTCGACATCATCAACCGGCATCTCGAACACCTCTACCAGTTCCCCGCTCACTGCGACCTGTACGACCAATAAAGCCATCTCTGCTCCTTGCGATGCGAATGACGGAATACCGCGGTGCGGACCAGGCGATCAAACCCTGGCAATCTGTCTGAGTGGCGCAATGGCCGCTGGTGTGCTGCAGGCGATCCCAATTAGCCGCGACTGTCGACCCAGCCGCGCGCCCATGCGGTCGCGTGCCCCAGAGCCCGCGTTTCGCTATCGAAATAGTCGAGCGCATCAAACTGGTATGACACCGGCTCGGCATCGCGGGCGCCACCTCTTGTGAGCAGCAGGTTGGCAGCAAACCAGCCGTCAGGTAACCGGTGTGCGGACGGCGAGACCGAATATCCGTTGTACTGGTGAATACGTTTATTATTTTGCATAAGCGATAACCGGCCGCACGACGTCATGTCGCACAGGCGGAATAAATTAAATTGGGGCGAGACGGATCGTGTCGGAAAGACAAATGATGCGCGGGTGCAAACCCGGCGATCAGGTCGAGAGCGCATGCTCCGCGATGATTCTGGTCAGGCAGATAAAGCAGAGGGCCGGAGGGCCGGCCCCTGAACTACATCACTGCGGCGAGATATTCGCGGCCTGCATACCCTTCGGGCCGCGCTTTGTCTCGTAGCTTACCTTCTGGTTTTCTGCGAGCGTCTTGAAGCCGTCGCCGCGAACTTCCGAGAAATGGGCGAAGAGGTCGTCGCCGCCCGCGTCCGGAGTAATGAAGCCAAAGCCTTTGCTATCGTTGAACCACTTGACAGTACCGGTATCCATGAGAATTCCCTGAAATAAAAATAACAGCTCCGGTGCGGAGCGACAAAAACTTCAAGGAAGAAGAGAGGACAGCGAGTACCGCGCAGACAAGGCGGAAAATGATGATCAGCAATCGAGCTTCTTGAATATTTCGAGGTTCACGATATAGCGCAGGCGGGGAGCTGTCAATGCTTTTCGTAGTGCGCTCCTATTTTGTCGTAAACATATGTGGAGGGGGGACAGATTCGTTAGCGAAAGGGTACCGCACATTCAAAGATTACTGGATCGGAGACGCTAAAGACCGGCCCGCTCTATCTGTCGAGGCTGCCTTCGTCACATGCCCACCCGGCTGTCCCGGGCAGGCATCACTGGGCCTGGAAATCGACAAGCCGACGCCAGTATTCATCCTGTCGTCCTTCGGGGCTTCCTTCCTGCTGCCACAGAACGTAAGCCCGCTCGCGGAGATGCTGATCGAGCGCGCGATGCCAGAATTCTTCGGCACGCCCTTCAGGGCGTCCTTCCTTCTCCCAGAGCAGGTAAGCGCGTTCCCGGACGGCCTGCTCCAGACCCTGCCTGGTTTCCGAATTTCCCTGCAGGTCGTCGCCGTAGGGAGCCATCTGCCCTCCGCGACCCGTATGCATCCTGGCAGTCAGGGTGCCGAGGTCAGCATCCGGCACGAGGCGGCCGTTCGCTGCGGCTTCCAGCGCCTTGGCCAGGTATTCAGAATCATCGGCATTACCCGACTCGCCCAGCGTAACTGGGTAGGTATGCAGGACATTGCCACTGCCGTCCATTACATCAACCAGTCGCTCGCTCATGATTGTTCTCCTCATGTTTCCTGCTGAATGTCGGGCTGGGTGCCCGACCCGTGGTGGACCACCGGACCTGGCGGTATCCACAGATTGATCCGGCCGGCAGTTCCAGAGAATCACCCGCCGGAAAACCGGCGTCTAGGGCAATTGCCCTTCATTGCGGTTTCCAAGTTCGTGTACGGCAGCCAGCGTAAAGAATGTAGAGCGCGTCGAGCGGCGCTCCTTTGCTGCCGCATCGACTCTCTGCAGCAGACTTTCGGGCAGACTGAATTGAACGCTCACGGCTTCAGAGGTAACACGTGTCAGATTGATTTCAATGAATATCCAAATCCCTTGCCCATCGTCGATGTCGAGCGATTGCAATTCGGAAGTGCTGCAGGTGGGAGCGGGTATGAGTTGTTCGCTGCGGTCATACTTCAGCTCGACAACCTCCTGCGCGTTGCGTTTCAGTTCATCGAACGAACGGCCACACGCAACTGCTCGGGGCAGGTCGGGGAAACTGGCGCGAAAGCCAGTATCGCCGTCGCGGTGCACATAAAGCGGATATTGCATGACCTGCTCCCATCAGCCGCGGGCTGACTCACATTCCGGTGTCATAGTTCGGTTGCCTCAACCTTGCGATCGACGATGTCTTTTCCGTATTGCATCGCGAGGTCGATGGCGGCGCCCGCAGTGGCGGGACTTACCGCGGCGAACAATGTTGCATAGCGCCGGGCCTTGACTTCGCTGGACGGAATGGTGTCGATCCGTACGAACGATGAGAACTGCCTTGGTCCTTTGGATACGGATCAGGATGCAGCGGGAATACCTGGTGAGAATACGCACGTAGCTCGTACCTCTGTATTAGATAACGGGGATGGTCATGATGACGCGCTCCTTGAGCGACACTGACCGTCATGAGCCGATGCCTGTCCGGATGCGAAAGGGGCGGTCAGGTACATCTGGATCTTTTCACCATGCGCTTAAGGCCGTCGAAAAGCAAACTAAATCTTGAAGTGGTGAAAGGGAAGGCTTGCGTCGTGCCGGCATCTCTGGGACGACCTGCTCATGGAGTGCATCGTTTTCGTGCTGGCACGCGAGCCGCGCATCGCTATCATCTACGTGATCTCGGGTACCGCGGGACCGCGTCCAGGTGTCGCGCGCGAGCCTGACACCTTCCTGCTTCCTGCCCTGGGCCCGCATCACCCAGCCGATTACGGCGCTCAAGGCTAAAGGTAGCGTCCGCACGCAGAGGGGGCTGTCGCGTTGTATTGGTTATGGTGGTCTTCGCCTGCATCTGTCACAGCTGCGTTACTGCGCGGGTCAAACGCCACGTCGCCGGGTTTTGGAAGGGCCGTTAATCGATGGTCAGCGGCCGTTCGCGAAAGTAAGTTGAAGGTCTCAAATGGCCGGTTATTGCCCGAATTTGCCTACCGTGACCAACTCGCAAGGGCGCCGGGCCGACGCGTAAGCTTCGATCACTTGCAGTTCAAATACGCGACCTGGCGCTCATACCAACGTTGCGAATATGGAAGGAGATCGTCGTCGGATTGGGATGCGTACTTCCCATAGCCGACGAATTCGTAGTAAACGCACATCGCCTCGGCATGTGACGATGCCTCAAACGTCCATATCCAGTCGCTGCCTGGCTCGGTCAGAGCGCGGGCGGCATCTCCGTCCGGTCCATGGGCGATGCATGCGGGGAGAGCGTTGCCGAACTCGCCCGGGCAGAGCCAAACCACGTGAAGGTAACCAAGTGTCTTTCTCATGCGGTACGATTCCAACCAATTCGCTATACCTCCGCGAATTGTCGACGAGTCCCCCAAGAAGGTCGAACGGCTGCAACTGGCCACACGCCGACCGACAATGCGTCCCGACGGTCGGCGACGCGTCGACGGTGCACGACAACCTTAGCCTCGATACTCTCCGGTGACCTGGCTGCGATATTTCCGCCAATTCTCCAGTCCGATGGCGGGATGCTCGGACTGGTCGAGCAAGCTACCGTCCGAAAGGTCTATGGCCCGGCGGGAAAGGCGCTCACGGAGCGCAGGGATTCCACCAACCATCTCGATGCTCGCCCGTACGTGAAGAGCCAGGCTTTTGCACCGGATCGTCTGATGTGATGTTGAACTCAATTGAGCCACACTCCCATCGTAGATGCCCAACCGGGATCACTCCAGTTCGTGCCTGGAAAAACATCTGGTACTGCGGATTGGACTTCGGAACGAGACCCCAATGGATGCGGCTGCTCGTCGCCGGGAATTTCCTCGATTCGGCGATAACATCGTGTGAATTTGTGCAGCGAGACGTCCCAGCTCATGTTGGATGCTCCGGTGAGGCTTTGGGGGGCGGTCGAGGGCAATTGTCGGCGATTTGCTGTTCCTGGCCGATTAGGTGAGGTCGCCAACGTCTAGGCCGTCTCGTTGAAACCAAGGGTCTTCGTATCGGACGGCGGGAAAAAATGCGGTATAGCGGGGCTGTTCATCGCAAAAATATTTAACTGCGCGCCGTACAGGACGTGGCCGGAGTTTGAGGTGAAGCTAAAGGTCCCGTTCGCCGAAGCCTGAGCACTTTTATTAAACGCAAGAAATCCTGCGGCGGTGGTCGGGTCCTGGGCCAGATTGATCGGTGAGCCGTCCGATGTTGTGTAGATACCGTCCTTCATTTGATACTGTTGAGCGTCGCTGCCCAAACTCTTAAAAAGGCCCAGGAAGCCAACCAGGCCGTCTGCCTCTTTGCTTACGTCGTCTAACTGTGCCTGCGTAAGGGGCGAACCATCCGCGTCTGCCCAAGATGCATAGCCGGCGACAGCATCATCGTGGAATGTGCTAACTGCTTGGACAAGGTCCGCGTTGCTGTTCAGTTTCCCCTGAACCCAGCTTTTATCATCTGCGCTAAGGCTCTTCGATACGACCTGGATTGAACCGTTGCTCGACTGGAAGTCGAAATGTGTATTAGCGAGGTCGGGGCGCTGTGACAACACTGATTGCATCGTGGAAACCAGGGCGTTTGCGATGTCTTGCGCGCCACTGCCCATCTTCAATGGTGCGCCAATCGCATCCATATATTTCGCTAGGCGAGCTGAATCAACCAAACAACCGAGGAGTCAAGGGCAGTCACCGTTAATGGTGCTGCCGCTGTTCCATCGCTTGACGCGGCCTGTTTCTGGTTCAGTGCAATCGAATTCGGATTGGTGCTGGTCGGGGTCGCCGCTGTCGCATTCGTCGAAATATAGAGACGCTCACTTTCCCTTCGCAAAGGTTTATTTCGTAAACGTGCTTACGGTCGCATTGCCTGACAAGTGTTACGGCTCTAACCGCACTCTGAAGGGACATTCGCGGTTTCCGATAACAGCCATTCACCACTGAGACTGCAACGACTTTTCAATCTGCTTCCGTCATGGAACGTGGATAAACGTCACCGCTTGCCTAGGGGAAGAGCACAACGATTTCGCATGGATGCGAGCATCGAACTGGGCATCAGAATTTATTTCGGATTGAGGCGGAACAGGCAGCTTTCCGCTTGATCATTGCGATCTTCGCCCAGCCGGGCTTTGCTGACTTTTCCGTTGCGGCGAAGATGATTTCAGAGCCGGGATGATAACAATCATAAACTTGCGATTCGCAGAATGCGATAGTGTGCGCGCCTCGCAGAAAGAGGTTTCGGTCCGTCCATAAATGCATTCGCGCGAGTTTGCCGGGAATAACTGCATTTTGCGCACAGCGATAAATCTCCGATTCCGGCCAACACCTCCAGATATAACGACAGTCCGGGGGATGGAAATCTCGTTCCGATAGACTGATTTCCTCTGCTAACGCGTTTTGGCAATCCGTCGGGTTCGTACGGTCTGCCAACTTAATCGCCGACGAGCAACGCCTCATGAAGGCGTTAAAGAGAGGCGCTAACGATCTCTGTCGAAGCACGGAGCCCAGGATCAAAGTCACGGGAGTCACAATGAACGTAAGGAGCTTTACGTCACTACGTGGTGTTGCGTGCCTTGCGGTAGTAGGCACGCACGTTTGGACAATTTTTGATCTTCACCGGTTGATCTTAGGACGGTACGGGTCCAGTTCGCTTGAAGAGTTCATATCGACACTAGTTGACAGGACATTGAATGGACAGGCCGCTGTCGAAATTTTCTTTGTGCTGAGTGGCTGCGTGCTCGCGCTGTCTTTACAAACCGTATCAGACGGTCCCGACAGGTCGTGGATTAAGGCGTTCTATATCAAGCGGTTGTTCCGTATTTACCCGGCCTTGTGGGTTTCAATCGCACTGACGCTCTGTCTTTGGCCCCTTATAAAAACAGGACTACCGTCACCTGCATACAGTGCCTGAGCTCTCGACGCATATCCGTCACAGATCGATGCCAGATCAGTGCTACTGTCGCTGGCCGCTATTTATGTACATCTGAACTGGCCGATGTGGACGTTGCGGGTGGAACTGTTCTATTCGGTTATGTTTCCGGCGATCTTCCTGATGGTCGCGAATGAGCGCACGCGCGCGCCGTTTATCATTCTGATTGCGTTGCTTGCACTCGCGCCGATTCCACGGAGCTTTTCGCTCCATTATGCGTTAGCCTTCAGTCTCGGAGCCTTTATCCCCTCGTCACGCGTGTCCGGCAACGTCAATCACCGGCTGATTGGTCTGGCTCTGGTACCAATTCTGATGTATATCAGAATCGCCCTGGAAACGAGGATCGGTTTGAAAACCATTGAAACGATCGAGATCCTCATTGCCTTCCTGATCGTATATTGTCTGTTCCACAACAAAAAACCTATTCCACTTCTTGATGGCCGTCTCTTCGGCTACATCGGCAAGATCTCATACAGCATCTATGTTCTTCATTTCCCGATCGTGTTTGGCATTGCGGCAGCCCTGGTGGCCATGTTCGGAACCGCCGAGATTCAACATAACCCCTTGCTGATGGCGTCGTTGCTGGGCGTGCTGACGCTGCTCGTCGCAGTCCCTCTGTCGATGATATCCAACAGATTCGTCGAAGACCGAGGTAACGCTCTTGCAAAGCACCTCGCAACGCAGAGGCTCACGCGCTCTCGAGATGGGTCGGTTACCCAACGGACCGTACACGGCAGCACAACCCCGCACGATCCTGCGCGCGGGGACCGGGTTTGACATCAACCAGCTGTTGCCGGTGAGCGGTCGTCGGCAGCCTCACCCAATCGGCCAGGAAGCGTCATTCGCTCCTCCCGTTGCACAGACGTCCAGACGTCGACTCTCGGTTGCAACTGGTGATTGGCCTGCATAACATGAGCGCCGTTCTCCCATCATGAGAACGTCCAGGAGCGCGGCTAAGGACCAGAACTGTCCAGTGCTTTGCCCAGTTCTTCCAGGGTATAAGGCTTGCGCAATGTCCGACAGCGGAATGGCAATGCCTGGACATCAGGCACTTCGTTGCCCGACGCAAAAACGACCTGAAGCGCCGGCCGCAAATCAACCGCTCTTTCGGCAAGCTCGGTTCCAGACATGCCGGGCATCGCGAGATCGGCGACCAACACATCGAATGGCTGTTCTGCAAGCCAACGCAGCGCAATCTCCGGCGAGGCAGTTGTTGCAGCAGCGTGCCCGAGTATTTCGACCAGTTCGCTCGTGGCTTCCAGAAGCGCAGGGTCGTCGTCGACCACAAGCACCCTCAGGCATGCCGTGCTGGCGTTTTCTGCCTGCAGGGTTGCGTCCGCACTAATATCCGTGGCACCGGCAGGGCCGAGCATGTGGCGAATCTTGTTCGCGAGCTGTTCGCGGCTGTACGGCTTGCTCAATAGTTCGACGCCCGGGTCCAGCCGTCCACCATGAATAATCGCGTTCTGCGTATAGCCAGAAGTAAAAAGCACCTGAAGGCGCGGCAGCAGCTGGATCGCCTGCGCGACCATGTCGGGACTGCGCACCGGCCCGGGCATGACGACGTCCGTAAAAAGCAGGTCAATATGGATGCCACTGCGGATTACACTTAGCGCCTGCTCTGCGTCGTCTGCCTTCAGCACGCTGTAGCCAAGAGCCGACAGCGTATCGACAACGGTAGACTGGACTTTCAGATCGTCTTCCACGACGAGGATGGTCTCCTTGCCGCCCAGCAACCTGACGCCTGGTCTCGGAGGAGGTTCGATCGCCTTTGCGGTCGACCGTGGCAGGTAGATCTTGACGGTCGTACCATGCCCGATCTCGCTATAGAGGCGGATATGTCCGCCGCTCTGCTTGATGAATCCATACGCCATGCTTAAACCGAGGCCGGTTCCAGAACCTTCGGGCTTCGTCGTGAAGAATGGGTCGAATGCCTGCTGAAGCACATCGGGCGGCATGCCTGTGCCCGTGTCGGTCACGGCGAGCATGACGTACTGCCCTGCTGGCACGTCGCGCAACCCGGCCGCGTAGTCATCGTCGAGCATCGCGTTGGCCAGTTCGATAGTCAGTTTTCCGCCGTCCGGCATCGCATCGCGCGCGTTAATTGCCAGATTGAGGATGACATTCTCCAGTTGATGAATGTCCACGAGCGTGTTCCACAGGCCGCCACCGACAATCGTCTCGACATCGATGTCCTTGCCAAGTGCGCGCCGCAGGAGATCGTCCATACGCCGCAACGCGGGTGCCGGATTGATCACAACGGGCTGAAGGGCCTGGCGACGTCCAAAGGCGAGCAGTTGAGACGCTAGTTTTGCTCCGCGATCCACCGCGTCGGCTGCCCTGTCGAGCCGCTCGCGGCTCCATATGTCTCGGCGATGACGGCTCTCCAGCAATTCGAGGTTGCCACGCAATACCTGTAAGACGTTGTTGAAATCGTGCGCGACCCCGCCTGTGAGCTTACCGACGGCCTCCATCTTCTGTGACTGGAAGAGGGCCTTCCTGGTCTCTTCCAGAAGCCGTTCCGCTTCCATCCGGGTGGTCACGTCGCGGGTGATCTTCGCAAAGCCGGCGAGCGTTCCATCGTCGTTGCGAATGGCATCGATCACTACGTGCGCCCAGAAACGGGTGCCATCTTTCCTGACCCGCCATCCTTCCGTTTCAGAGCGCCCGTCTTTTGCGGCAGCCGTCAGTTCGCGCTGTGGCTCACCGGTGGCGCTATCTTCCGGAGTGAAAAAGCGCGAAAAGTGGGAGCCGACGATTTCTTCTGCCACGTAGCCCTTGATGCCCCGTGCGCCGGAGTTCCAGTTTGTGACCACGCCTTCCGGCGATAGCATGAAGATTGCATAGTCAGTGACGCCGTCGACCAGCAGGCGAAAGCGCTGCTCGCTTTTCAGCACGGCCTCGTGCGCAGCCCTGTTGTCCGAGATGTCGCGCACGATGCTCACAAAACCGACGAGTTCTCCCCCGTCCGTATGCAGTGCGGTAACCAGCTCGCTGCCCCAGAAGCTCGTGCCGTCTTTACGGGTGCGCCACCCTTCGGTACTGTGGCGGCCTGTCCGACGGGCGGTTTCCAGGGCCGCCGATGGCGCCTGTCTCTGTTGATCATCCTCCGTATAAATGATGTCGAGCATCTGGTCGATAATCTCCTCGGGCTGATATCCGTGGATAGCCGTAGCACCGGCGTTCCATGTCAGAATCCGGCCTTCCACCGAAATCGCACAGATCGAATAGTCAGAGACTGAATCTATCCACTCGTTCCCCCAGTTTCGCATCGTACTGAACACCTGCCAGATGCTCGGCATATGCAACTCCTTGTTTGAAAGCCTCTGTAAGATATATTCGTTTGAAATATTATTACGGGCAGCTTCTAAAGAAGAGGAGCGTAGCTGCGGCCGCAAGTGGCCGTTATGTGCCTTCGGTTGCCGGTTAGTCTACACACGCCCAGTCGTCCGTTGTGGATCCGTCTGCGTCAGTCCGCTCATCATTGCATCGCCCGAAAGCGCGAGTGGATTGCGCTGCCCGGAAATGCCCGGTCATCAGTGCGCACTCCCGAAGTCAAGCGGTCTTGCGCATGGGAACCTGATTTTCAGATGGCGGAAGCAACGGGCTTAAGCTACAGCGTCACCTTGACCTTGTTCACCTGTCCGTCATCTTCATCACCGCGTAACCTAGCCCCGTGCCCGCACCGGTCAACCGCGTGCCGCGCTGCACCGTTCCCTCGACGCAGGCCATCCGGGCGCTGCATAGCCTCGCTAATTGTCGCCGCTGCCAAGCTCTCTGTGCTTATGCGAATGCGTCGCGCCGTGGACCAGTTCATAGTGCGCGCCTTTGCCCGAGCGCGTCGGCGGAAAATGCTCGCCTTCGACACAGGTGACCTCGAATTCCAGGCCGCCTCCACCCTCCTTCACTACCTTGTAAATCCCGGACCTTTTGACGGTCTCGCCGGGCTTATGCTGGTCTGCGATAGGTATTCCTTGTTTCGTGAATACCGACGCTCGAGCAAGTGCTGAGCCTGCCAGCGAGTATGCGTATTGTCGCCTGCTGTCGCTCGCTGACGCCGCGAAGCGTACTGAGCCCCGCCATGACTAACGAGAAGATGGGCAGTGTCGACGAGCCGCTCCCATAATTGGCCCCTACGGAAACGCGGACGAAGCCCCACGCACTGCTGTGGAAGCTGGCAAACGCGTGGTGGCGGCGACGCGCCGCGCCAGCAGGCTGGCTGACCCGCACTCCGAGTACATGCGCAACCCACCGGCCCGATTCATCTTTGCAGCTACAGCGCAAACTAAAGACGTCGCTGACAGCCCTTCCCTAGAACCCCGGCACCTCTGAGGCATGCCTATTGCGCAGAAACGTACACGCGCATCGAAGCGCGCTTCCCTCTTATCAGGAGCACATTCATGACCGAACCTGCTGAACACTTACTTGACTGGCTGCGCGACGCTCACGCAATGGAGCAGCAGGCGGAGCAGATGCTTCGCGCGCAGTCTGGAAGGCTCGAACATTATCCCGAACTGAAGGCCCGTATTGATCAGCACCTGGAAGAAACGCTCGGCCAGCAAAAAATCGTCGCGGAATGCATTGAGCGTCTCGGCGGCTCAACGTCGGTCATGAAGGATCTGACCGGCAAGATCATGGCGTTTGGTCAGGCCGTCGGCGGCATGACGCAGACTGACGAAGTGGTGAAGGGCGCGAATATGAGCTACGTCTTCGAGAATCTGGAGATCG
>Ga0209796_10000171_pt1 | contig 70957 bp, 63 predicted proteins | sample AgamicOrSfrz_FD_187167 | JGI IMG/M metagenome (GOLD analysis project Ga0209796, IMG submission 187167) | Agave microbial communities from Guanajuato, Mexico - Or.Sf.rz (SPAdes) (version 2) | ecosystem: Host-associated > Plants > Phyllosphere > Phylloplane/Leaf | place: Guanajuato, Mexico...
TCGCCGCCACCGGTCGGCGCATCGGCGCCAAGCACGCGACGTCGGGGAGCCTGCACCTGATCGAGACGATGAAGGCGGCGGCGCAGCAGGGCCGGCGCACGCTGCAGCCCGCCGACCTCCGCACGGCCGTGCGGGAGGGGCGCGAGGCGAACCTGGTCCTCTTCTGCGTCGACGCCTCCGGGTCGATGGCCGCGCGGCGCCGGATGGGCGAGGTGAAGACGGCGATCCTGTCGCTGCTGCTGGACGCGTACCGACGCCGTGACCGGGTCGGGCTCGTGACGTTCCGCGGCACCGGCGCCGAGCTCGTCCTCCCGCCCACGCGGTCGGTGGACGTGGCCGCCACCCGGCTCGAGGACCTGCCCGCCGGCGGGCGCACCCCGATCGCCGAAGGACTCATCGAGGCGGCCCGCGTGCTCGACCTCGAGCGTCGCCGCGACCCGCGCCTGCGCCCCCTGCTCGTCCTCGTCACCGACGGGCGTGCCACAGGTGGGGCCGATGCCGTGACGCGCTCGCGCCAGGCAGCGGCGTACGTCGCCTTGCTCGGGGTGACCACCGTCGTCGTCGACGGCGAGAACGGCCCGATGCGGCTGGGCCTCGCCGGCCAGCTCGCGCAGGTCCTCGGAGCCGAGCACCTGCGGGTCGACCAGGTCAGCGCCGAGGCGCTGCACAACAGCGTCAGGAAGGTCGCATAGCCATGCCCCAGGGTGTCCCCACCAACGTCCCCGACGACGGCCTCACCACGCGGCAGCGCCGCAACCGGCCGCTGCTGATCGTGCACACCGGGGAGAACAAGGGGAAGTCGACCGCCGCGTTCGGCCTCGGGCTGCGCGGGTGGAACCAGGGTTGGAACGTCGCGGTGTTCCAGTTCGTCAAGAGCGCCAAGTGGAAGGTGGGGGAGGAGACGGCGTACCTCGCCCTCAACCGGGTCCACGAGGAGACCGGCGAGGGCGGCCCGGTGCAGTGGAACAAGATGGGTGACGGCTGGTCCTGGTCGCGCAAGAAGGGCGAGGACGAGGACCACGCGCAGGTCGCCCGCGACGGCTGGGCCGAGATCAAGCGGCGGATCCTCGCCGAGGAGCACGACCTCTACATCCTCGACGAGTTCGCCTACCCGGTGAAATGGGGATGGATCGACGCCGCGGAGGTTGCGTCGTTCCTGCGGGACCGGCCCGGCCACCAGCACGTCGTCATCACCGGGCGCGACGTCGCACCCGAGATCGTCGAGGTCGCCGACCTGGTCACCGAGATGACGAAGATCAAACACCCGATGGACGCCGGGCAGAAGGGCCAGAAGGGCATCGAGTGGTAGCGGTGAAGCGGTGATCGAGCCTGTCGAGATCCCCCGCGTCGTCGTCGCGGCGCCGTCGACCGGTCAGGGCAAGACCACCATCGCGACCGGGCTGATGGCCGCGCTGCGCGCCTCGGGGCTCGAGGTGAGCGGGCACAAGGTCGGCCCGGACTACATCGACCCGGGCTACCACGCGCTCGCGACCGGCCGACCCGGCCGCAATCTCGACCCGCACCTGGTCGGAGAGTCGCTCATCGCTCCATTGCTGCTGCACGGGGCGCGCGGCGCTGACGTGGCGGTCATCGAGGGCGTGATGGGGCTGCACGACGGCCGCATCGGCGGCCACGGCTTCGCCTCGACCGCGCACGTGGCCGCGCTGACGCAGACGCCGGTGATCCTGGTGCTCGACATCGGCCGGTTGTCGCGCTCGGCTGGCGCGATCGTGGCCGGCATGGCGGCCTACGACCCAGCCGTCGAGATCGCCGGCGTGATCCTCAACCAGGCCGGCTCCGACCGGAACATCGCCGAGGTCGTCCGCTCGATCCGCGGCGTACCCGTGCTCGGCGTCGTCCGCCGCGACGAGCGGCTCGCCACCCCGTCGCGCCACCTGGGGCTCGTGCCCGCGGCGGAGCGTGCCGGGTCCGAGCGCGTCATCGAACTGCTCGGGGAACAGGTCGCTGCCCAGGTCGACCTCGGTGCGGTGCTCGACGTCGCCCGCTCGGCGCCGGCGCTCCACGTCGTCCCCTGGTCGCCGACCTCGGGGGTCGAGCCTGTCGAGACCGAGCACCCGGTGGTCGCGATGGCCGGGGGGCGGGCGTTCACCTTCCGGTACGCCGAGACCGAGGAGCTGCTGCGCGCCGCCGGCTGCTCCGTCGTGTCGTTCGATCCGCTCACCGACACTGCGCTGCCCGCCGGCACTCGCGCGCTCTACCTCGGTGGCGGCTTCCCCGAGGTGTACGCCGCCGAGCTCGCGGCGAACCGGCCGCTCCTGCGCGAGCTCGGTGAGGCGGTCGCGGCCGGCCTGCCGACGGTTGCCGAGTGCGCCGGCATGCTCTACCTCGCCGAGTCGCTCGACGGCACCCCGATGGCCGGGATCCTGCCTACCCGCACTGCGATGGCCGAGCGGCTCACCCTGCGCTACCCGGTCGCGACCGCGCCGGGTGACACCCTGCTCACGCGTGCGGGGGAGCAGGTCAGCGGACACGAGTTCCACCGCACCGCCGCGACGCCCGCCGCCGGCGCGACGCCGGCCTGGCTGGTGGACGGGGAGCCGGTGGGCTTCGCGAGCGCCACCCTGCATGCGTCGTACCTGCATGTGCACTGGGCGGGGCATCCGGAGCTGGCGTGGCGGCTGGCGCAGGCTGCTGCAGGTTTTGACCCCCAGGGGTCAGAACCATCGGTTGGGGGCCAAAGCTTCGCCCATCAACCGATGCTTTTGACCCCTAGGGGTCAAAACCTCCCCCCAGCAACCCACCCCGACCCCCTCCACCACCACGGCGACGTCGAGGCCCGCGAGGCGCGGCACGACTTCGCCGTCAACGTGTACGCCGGACCCCGCCCCGACTGGCTCGAGGCAGCGCTGGCCCGGAGCCTGGAGGCGGTCGGGTCCTATCCCGACGCACGACCCGCGCGGGCGGCGATCGCCGCCCGGCATGGTCGCGACGAGAGCGAGGTGCTGCCCACGGCGGGGGCGGCCGAGGCGTTCACGCTGCTCGCCCGGCTGCGGCCGTGGCGCCGGCCGGTGGTGGTGCATCCGCAGTTCACCGAACCCCATGCCGCGCTCGAGGCCGCCGGCCATCGCGTCACCGCGGTCATGACGAGCGCGCGGGACGGCTTCGCGCTCGACCCGGCCACGGTCCCGGCCGATGCCGATCTGGTCATCGTGGGCAACCCGACCAACCCGACCGGTGTGCTGCACCCTGCCGCCACGATCCGAGCCCTGCTGCGCCCCGGCCGGCTGGTGGTGGTGGACGAGGCGTTCATGGACGCGGTGCCGGGCGAGCCCGCGACGCTCACCGAGGAATGGCATGAGGGGCTGCTGGTGCTGCGCAGCCTGACCAAGCACTGGTCGATCCCGGGCGTCCGGGCCGGCTACGTCGTCGGGGACCCCACCGTTGTGGCGGGGCTGAGCAGCATCCAGCCGCCGTGGTCGGTCTCCGGCCCGGCGCTGGCAGCGATCGAGGCGATCATGCCGCGACTCGCCGAGTCGCAGGCGCGCGCGCTGGAGCTCACCACCTGGCGCGACCAGCTCGCCGTCGCTCTGGCCGAGCGCGGGCTCGATCCGGTGCCCGGGGTGGCGCCGTACCTCCTCCTCCAGGGTCCGCCCGGGCTGCGCACCGCCCTGCGCGAGCACGACATTGCGGTACGCCGCGCCGACACCTTCCCCGGCCTCGACGAGAGCTGGATCCGCATCGCTGTCCGCCCGCCCGATCTCACCGCCCCCCTCCTCGCCGCCCTCGACATCCTCGACACCCTCGACGCAGCCAGCACCACCGCCAGCACCACCGCTAGCCCCAGAACCGCCAGCCCGAACCAAGGAGCCCCCGCATGAGCCTCGTCCCTCCCTCGGACATCACCCGCGACCACGCCGCGAAGCGGCTCGCCGCGCTCGCCACCCCGCCGGGCGCGCTCGGCCGGCTGGGCGAGCTGGGCGTGTGGGTCGCCGCCTGCCAGGGGCAGGTACCGCCGCAGCCGCTGGAGAACGTACGCCTGGTGATCTTCGCCGGCGACCACGGCGTCGCGGCGCACGGCGTCTCGGCGTTCCCGCCCGCGATCACCGGCGCGATGGTGCGCACCTTCCTGGTCGGCAAGGCGGGCGTGACGGCGCTGGCGCGGGCGCACGGCGTGGCGGTGCGGGTGCTGGACCTCGGGGTGGATGAGGACTTCGAGGACCTGCCGGCCCGGGCGCGCGCGGAGCTCCAGGCGCACAAGGTACGCCGGGGCAGCGGCGCCATCCACCTCGAGGACGCCCTGACCGTGGCCGAGACCGAGCAGGCGCTCGCGGCCGGTGCGGCGGTGGCCCGTGAGGAGATCGCGGCCGGTGCCGGGCTGCTGCTCAGCGGTGACATGGGCATCGGCAACACCACGCCGGCCGCGGCGATGGTGGCGGTGGCGCTCGGCCTGCCGGCGAGCGAGGTCGTCGGTCGCGGGACCGGCATCGACGCTGCCACGCTCGCGCACAAGGCGGAGGTCGTCGACGCCGCGATCGCGCGTGCCGGTGCTCGTGTCGCGGACCCGATCCAGACCCTGGCCGCGCTCAGCAGCGCCGACCTCGCCGCCACCACCGGCTACCTGCTCGAGGCGGCCCGCCAGGGCGTCCCGGTCCTGCTCGACGGCCTCATGAGCGTGGCCTGCGCGCTGACCGCCGACCGCATCGAGCCCGGTGCTGCGGCGTGGTTCGCCGCCGGCCACCGCTCCACCGAGCCGGCCCAGTCCTTGGCGCTGGAGAAGCTCGGTCTCGAGCCGCTGCTCGACCTCGGCCTGCGGCTGGGCGAGGGCTCGGGTGCGGTCGCGGCCGTACCCGTGGTGCGCAGCGCCGTGGCCCTTCTGCGCGACGTGGCCCTGCTCTCCGAGCTCGGCGCCTGATCCGGACACGAGCCAGGACACCAGGGGAGCGCATGGTCACCCACGCCTGGCGGCTCGCGGTCGGGACGCTGACGGCCGTCCCGGTGCGGCCGCCGGGCCGGGTGGACCGTCGCGTGGCCGGTACGGCGATGGTCCTCGCGCCGCTCGCGACCGCACCGCTCGGCGTACTCGCCGCGGCAGTGCTCGCCCTGGGGCAGGAGCTGCGCCTCGCGCCGCTGGCGGTCGCCGTCGTGGCGCTGGGCGCCGTCGTCCTCGGCAACCGCGCCTTCCACCTCGACGGCCTCTCCGACACCGTCGACGGGCTCGCGGCCTCCTACGACCGTGAGCGCTCGCTCGCGGTGATGAAGACCGGCACCGCCGGACCCGCCGGCGTCGCCGCCATCGTCCTGGTGCTCGCGCTCCAGGTCACGGGCCTCGCCGCGCTGCCGCACACCTGGCAGGGCGCACTACTCGGGGGTGCGAGCGTGATGGCCTCCCGCGGTGCGCTGGCGATGGCCTGCATGCGTGGTGTGCCAGCGGCCCGGTCCGACGGCCTGGGTGTCACCTACACCGGCACCGTGCCTCGGTGGGTCGTGGCGAGCCTGTGGCTGCTGATCGCGGCGGTCCTGAGCGCTCTCGCGGGCTGGGCCGGTCTGGCCTGGTGGCGCGGCGCACTCGCGGTGGCCTCGGCGGCCGTCGCCGCCGGCGTGGTGGTCGCGTGCGCGGTGCGCCGGCTCGGGGGAGTGACGGGCGACGTGTTCGGCGCCGCCGTCGAGGTCGCCCTGGCCGCCGCCCTGGTGGCGCTCTCATGAGTGCCCGGCGTCGCCGCCCCGACGGCCTGGCGACCGCCGCCGGACTGCTGCTCGGCTTCGCCGCCGACCGGCTGCTCGGCGACCCGGCACGCCTACATCCGGTCGCGGGCTTCGGCACCGTCGCGGCCGCCCTCGAGCGCCGTCTGTACGCCGACACCCGCCGCCGTGGCGTCGTCCACACCACGGTGCTGGTCGGTGGCGTCGTGGCCCTCGGTGCGGCGGCCGACCGCGTCGCGACGCGCCACCCGGTCGCCCGGGGAGCCCTCACGGCTGCGGCGACGTGGGCGGTGCTCGGCGGCCGCTCGCTCGAGCGGGAGGCCCTGGCCGTCCACGGCCGGCTCGCTGCCGGCGACCTGCCGGGCGCCCGCCGGCGGCTCACCCATCTGGTGGGCCGCGACACCTCCACCCTCAGCGCGCACGAGGTGGCCCGGGCGGTCGTCGAGTCGGTCGCGGAGAACACCTCCGATGCCGTGGTCGCCCCGCTGGTCTGGGGGGCGATCGCCGGCGCGCCCGGCCTGCTTGGCTACCGGGCGGCCAACACCCTGGACGCGATGGTGGGGCACCACAACGACCGCTACGAGCATTACGGCTGGGCCTCGGCCCGTCTCGACGACCTGCTCAACCTGCCGGGCTCCCGCCTCGCGGGCCTGTCCGTGCTCGCGGCGGAGCCGGGCCGGGCCCGCGCCGCCGCGCGCGCGTGGCGCCGAGACGCCGCGCAGCATCCCAGCCCCAACGCCGGTGTCGTCGAGGCCACCTTCGCCGGCGCGCTCGGTCTCAGCCTGGGCGGCACCAACACCTACGGCGACCGGATCGAGCACCGCGCCCTGATGGGCAGCGGCCGCCGTCCCGAGCCGCACGACATCCCCCGGGCGACTCGCCTGGCCGCCAGGGTGGGCCTGGCAGCGGTCATCGCGACGTCCGTCGGCCGGGTGGTGGCGACGTGGCGTCGCCGTACGGGGTAGATTCGGACCACTTCACGGGAGTCGGCGGAAGCCGGTGTGAATCCGGCGCGGTCGCGCCACTGTGTCCGGTCCGCCCCACGGCGGCCGGGAGTCAGACCCTCCACTCCCCGTGACCCATCGATGGGGACGCGCAATCCCCGAGGAGGTCCCGCCCCGTGGCACTCTCGTCCTGGACCCGCCGTGACCGGCTCGAGGCAGGCGGCCTGCTGCTCGCCATCGGGCTGCTGCACCTGGTCGGGTTCGGCATGCTCTTCGGGGTCATCGGGCCCCATCACTACACCCTCGGCACCCAGGTCTTCGGCGTCGGTCTGGGGGTGACCGCCTACACCTACGGGATGCGGCACGCCTTCGACGCCGACCACATCGCCGCGATCGACAACACCACCCGAAAGCTGCGCGCAGACGGGCAACGCCCGAAGTCCGTCGGCTTCTGGTTCGCGATGGGGCACTCGGCCACGGTGTTCGCCCTGGCCCTGCTCGTCGCGGTGGGCGCGCACGCGGTCGCCACCCTGTCCAGCGACGCCTCCGAGACCCACCGCACGCTCAGCCTGGTCAGCACGATCAGCTCGGGCTCGTTCCTGTTCCTCATCGGCCTGCTCAACCTGGTCGCCCTCGCCGGCATCTGGCGGGTATGGCGCGGGTTGAAGGCGGGCCACTTCGACGAGAGTCAGCTCGAGGCACAGCTGGACAGCCGGGGGCTGCTCGCCCGGCTGCTGCGCGGTGTCACCCGCGCGATCACCCGACCGATCCAGATGTTCGCCGTCGGGCTGCTCTTCGGCGTCGGCTTCGACACGGCCACCGAGGTCTCGTTGCTGGTGCTGGCCGGGACCGGAGCCGCCGCCGGCGTGCCGTGGTACGCCATCCTGGTCCTGCCGCTGCTGTTCGCGGCCGGCATGAGCCTGCTCGACTCCATCGACGGCCTGTTCATGAGCGTCGCCTACGACTGGGCGTTCCTGCGGCCGGTCCGCAAGGTCTACTACAACCTCGCGATCACGGGTCTCTCGGTCGCCGTGGCACTGCTGATCGGCACGATCGAGCTGGTCTCGGTGCTGCACGACAACGCCGGCTGGCGCAACTGGTTCAGCGACGCGGTCAGCGGCGTCGACCTCAACAACGTCGGCTTCGTCGTCGTCGGACTCTTCGTGGTGGTCTGGGGCGGCGCGATCGCCTACTGGAACCTCGCCGGGGTCGAGGAGCGCTGGACCGTGCCGACCCCTGACTGAGGGCTACAGCACCAGCACCCGCCCCGCGACGACCAGATGGACCTCGTCGCACGCCGCGGCCAGCTCCTGGTTGACCAGTCCCAGCAGGTCGCGGAAGAGCCGTCCCGACCGATGCGCCGGTACGACGCCGAGGCCTACCTCGTTGGTGACCAGCACGACGTCGTCGCGCTCGCGCAGCACCGAGACCGCCTCCCCGGCCAGCGCACCGATCGCCTCGGAGGCCGCCGGCGAGGCCGCCTCCCACAGTGCGCGCTGGTCCAGGACCGCGGTGAGCCAGGTGCCGAGACAGTCCACGATCACCGGACCGTCCACCCGCAGGGCCGCGGCGAGGTCACGCGTCTCGAGCGTGGTCCACGCCGCTGGTCGTCGCGCCCGGTGGGCCGCGATCCGAGCCACCCAGTCGGGGTCGGCGTCCTCCGCCGGAGTCGGACCGGGGGCGACGTAGGTGACCGGTCCGTCCGGTGGCAGGAGCGACTCCGCGTGCCGGGACTTGCCCGATCGCACGCCGCCGGTGATCAGCACCCTCATCCCAGCCCCCTCACGCCAGCGCCTCGACCCATGCGACCGCCTCCTCGACCGCATGCACGGTCGGTACGCCGGGCGGGTCGGCGGGCCGTCGTACGACCACGACCGCGACGCCCAGCCGGGCGGCCGCCTCCATCTTGGGCCAGGTGTGGCTGCCGCCGGAGTCCTTCGTGATCAGGACGTCGCTGCGGTGCTCCCGCATGAGCGTCAGCTCGCCATCGAGGGTGTAGGGCCCACGGCTGCGCAGCAGCGCCCAGGCCTGGGGCAGGTCGATGGCCGGCGCGTCGACGACCCGTGCCAGCGCCGCACGCTCGGCCAGGGCGGGGACGAAGCGGGCCAGCTCCTGGCGACCCACGGTGATGAAGGGGCGCTGCCCGAGCCCCGCGGCGAGCGAGGCCGCCTCCTCGTGCGTGTCGGCGACGTGCCAGGAGGGATCGGGCCGCCAGCCGGGTCGCTGGAACCGCAGCAACGGGACGCCGGAGGCCGGGCAGGCCGCGGCGGCGTTGGCGCTGATGCCCCGGGCGAACGGGTGGGTCGCGTCGATGACGGCATCGAACTCGACCAGCGCCGCCTGCAGGCCCACGACGCCGCCGAACCCGCCGATGCGGACCTTGCCCACCGGCAGCCGCGGCTGCGCGACCCGGCCCGCGAGCGAGGACGTCACCTCGACCCCCCGGTCGAGCAGTCGGGCGGCCAGGTCCCGGGCCTCCGCCGTACCGCCGAGCACCAGCACCCTCATGGCTCGGTGATGGGGCTGGCCCCGGTGGTCGAGCGGTCCCAGGTGGTCGAGCCGTCCCCGGTGGTCGAGCCGTCCCCGGTGGTCGAGCCGTCCCCGGTGGTCGAGCCGTCCCCGGTGGTCGAGCTTGTCGAGACCCCCGGAGGCAGGACCGGCAGTCCGGCCGGCGCCCCGCGGCGCGCCAGGTCCAGCAGCGCCTCGATGTCGAGATGCTCCTCGACCAGGTCGCCGAGCAGGTCGAGCCGCCGGTCGCGCGCGGCCGGGAAGCTGACGCCCGAGGCCGCCGTCCCGAGCGTCTCGGCCAGGAACGCCGAGCGGAACGCGTCCCCCTCGAGGCTGCCGTGCCACATCGTGCCGAACACGCCGCCCGCGCGCGCACCGCCGAGGAACTCATCGCCCGATGAGCGGGTGATCCGGCCATGGTGGATCTCGTAGCCGCTCGCCTGTGCGCCCAGGGCACTGCCGACGGGGAGGCGCAGGTTCTTCTCGGCATGGAAGTCGGTGCGTACGTCGAGCAGCCCCAGCCCCTCGACCTGCGCACCGGCTGTGCCCTCGACGCCATCGGGGTCTGCGACCACCCGACCCAGCATCTGGAACCCACCGCAGATGCCGAGCACCGGCCGGCCGCTGCGGGCGTGGTCGAGGATCGCGGTGTCGAGGCCGCGCGAGCGGAGCCAGGCCAGGTCGCTGATCGTCGCACGCGTCCCCGGCAGCACCACCAGGTCCGCGTCCGCAAGGTCGCGCGGGGAGGACACGAACACCACGTCGAGGGACGGCTCGAGCCCGAGCGCGTCGAGGTCGGTGAAGTTGCTGATCCGGGGCAGCCGCACCACCGCCACCCGGCGCACGCCGTCCCCGGCCGAACGGCGGCCTTCGAGGTCGAGGGCGTCCTCGGAGTCCAGCCACAGGCTCGGGTCCCAGGGGAGGACGCCGTACACGCTGCGGCCGGTGGCCCGCTCGAGCATCCGGAGCCCGGGGGAGAGCAGCCCGAGGTCGCCGCGGAACTTGTTGACCACGAACCCCGCCACCAGCGCCTGGTCCTCGGGCGAGAGGAGCGCGACGGTGCCGAGCATCGCTGCGAAGACGCCGCCGCGGTCGATGTCGCCGACCACCACGGTGGGCAGCGAGGCGTGCCGGGCCAGGCCCATGTTGACGTAGTCGCCGGCGCGCAGGTTGATCTCGGCCGGGCTTCCGGCGCCCTCGGCGACGATGAGGTCATAGCGCGAGGCAAGATCGTCGTAGGCCGCATGCGCCGCGGTCGCGAGATGACGACGGCCGCGCTCCCAGTCCCCGGCGTCGACGGTCCCACCCGGTCGCCCCATCAGCACGACGTGGCTGCGGCGGTCGCTGCCGGGCTTGAGCAGCACCGGGTTCATCGCCGGCTCCGGCACCGCCCGTGCTGCCAGCGCCTGCACCCACTGCGCCCGCCCGATCTCGGCGTACGACGACGTCGAGCCGTGGTCGGAAGTCGATCCTGTCGAGACCACCATCGAGTTGTTCGACATGTTCTGCGCCTTGTACGGCGCGACCTTCACCCCGCGTCGCGCGAAGGCCCGGCACAGCCCGGTCGTGACGACGCTCTTGCCGGCATCGGAGGTGGTGCCGGCGACCAGCAGCCCGCCGCCCATCACGGCCTCCGCAGTAGGTAGACGTCCATCACCCAGCCGTCGATCGCCCGGGCGCGCTCGCGCGCCGCGTCGAGGTCGAGGTCGGCGACCCGGCCGGCGAGCAGCTGCTCGCCGGGGGCGCCGAGGTTGGCGCCGTACCAGATCTGCCATGCGGCGAGGTCCCCGAGCGCGGGCGTCGAGCCGAGCATCACCACGATGTTGGTCTCCCCGGCGGCCACCGCCTCGGGCAGCCGTCGCGCGGTGGTGATGTGGACCGGGCGGCCGACCTCGTGCAGCACGATCCGGTGCCGGGCCGCGAGGAGCTGGGGAGCGGAGATGCCGGGGACGACGTCGTAGTCCTCGCTCAGCCGCCGCACGACCCGGATGGTGGAGTCGTAGAGCGCCGGGTCGCCCCAGACCAGGAAGCCCACGGTGCCGCCGCGGCTCTCGATGACGGTGCGGTACGCCGCCGCGCGCGCGTCGTGCCAGTCGAGCACGGCGCGGTCGTACCTGGTCGGGCCGTCCCCGGTGGTCGAGCGCTCCCCGGTGGTCGAGCTTGTCGAGACCCGGTCCCGCTCCGGATCCGGCACCGCGACCAGCTCGACGCCGTACTGCTCACAGATCGCGCGGCGTACGCCGAGCAGCGGGTCGTCGTCGGACTTCGCCGCGGCGATGACGTAGTCACACGAGCTCAGGGCAGCCGACGCCTCGGGGGTGAGGTGCTGGGGTCCCATGCCGAACCCGATCACCCTGATCGACGCGGTCACCCGCGGTCCTCGAGCTCGCCCTCGACCTCGAGGTAGACCTGCTGCATCGCCGCCAGCGTGTCGGCGTCCGGCTCCTCCCAGAGGCCCCGGTCGGCGGCCTCGTGCAGCCGTTCGACGATGCCGCGCAGCGCCCAGGGATTGGACCGCCGCAGGAACTCCTGCGTCTCGGCGTCGAGGACGTAGGACTGGGCGAGCTGCTCATACATCCAGTCGTGCACGACGCCGGCGGTGGCGTCGAACCCGAAGAGGTAGTCGACGGTGGCCGCCAGCTCGAAGGCGCCCTTGTAGCCGTGTCGACGCATCGCACCGATCCAGCGGGGGTTGACCACCCGGGCGCGGAAGACCCGGTTGGTCTCCTCCTGCAGGGTCCGGGTGCGGATCGCGTCGGGTCGGGTGGAGTCGCCGACGTACGCCTTCGGGTCGGCGCCGGTGAGCGCGCGGACGGTGGCGACCATGCCGCCGTGGTACTGGAAGTAGTCGTCGGAGTCGGCGATGTCGTGCTCGAGGGAGTCGACGTTCTTCGCCGCCACCTTGATCCGGCGGTAGCTGGTCCGCATGTCGTCGGCAGCCGGTACGCCGTCCAGGCCGCGGCCGTAGGCGAACCCGCCCCAGGCGGTGTAGACCTCGGCGAGGTCCTTGTCGTCGCGCCAGCTGCCGGACTCGACCAGCTGGAGGATGCCGGCGCCGTACGACCCGGGCTTGGAGCCGAAGATCCGGGTGGTGGCCCGGCGCTCGTCGCCGTGCTCGGCAAGGTCGGCCCGGGCGTGCGCCCGCACATAGTTGGACTCCGCCGGCTCGTCGAGCCCGGCGACCAGACGCACCGCGTCGTCGAGCATCGCCACGACGTGCGGGAACGCGTCACGGAAGAACCCCGAGATCCGCACCGTGACGTCGATGCGCGGGCGGCCGAGCTCCTCCAGGGCGATCGGCTCCAGGTCACGGACGCGTCGCGACGCCTCGTCCCACACCGGGCGTACGCCGAGCAGCGCCAGCACCTCGGCCACGTCGTCGCCGCTGGTCCGCATCGCGCTGGTGCCCCACACCGACAGGCCGACCGAGGCCGGGTAGGTGCCGGTCTCGTCCAGGTAGCGCTGCAGCAGCGAGTCCGCCATCGCCTGGCCCGTCTGCCAGGCCAGTCGGCTCGGGATCGCACGCGGGTCGACGGTGTAGAAGTTGCGTCCGGTCGGCAGCACGTTGACCAACCCGCGCAGCGGCGACCCGGAAGGCCCGGGCCTGACGAACCCGCCGTCGAGGGCGTGGAGGACCGCGTCGAGCTCGTCGGTGGTGCGCCCCAGCCGGGGGACCACCTGGGTGGCGGCGAAGGTCAGCACCTCCTGCACCTGCGCGGACGCGTGCAGATTCGGTACGACGGCCGGGTCCCAGTCCGCCTTCTCCATCGCCTCGACCAGCTCGCGCGCCTGCGCCTCGAACGCGTCCGCCTCGGCGGTGGAGCCGGTCGAGCCGCCGATGGTCGAGCCGCCGGTGGTCGAGCCGCCGGTGGTCGAGCCGCCGGTGGTCGAGCCGCCGGTGGTCGAGCCTGTCGAGACCATCCCCAGCGCCGTACGCAGACCGGGCACGGCGTTGCCGACCCCGCCCCACACCTGCGCGGCGCGCAGGATCGCCAGCACGAGGTTGACCCGCGCCTCGCCGGTGGGCGCGGCGCCGAGGATGTGCAGCCCGTCGCGGATCTGCGCGTCCTTGATCTCGCACAGCCACCCGTCGACGTGCAGCAGGAAGTCGTCGAACTCCTCGTCGTCCGGGCGCTCGTCGAGGCCGAGGTCCCGGTGCATCTGCGCTGCCTTCATCAGCTGCCAGACCTCGCCGCGGATCGCCGGCAGCTTGGCCGGGTCCATCGCGGCGATGTTGGAGTACTCGTCGAGGAGCTGCTCGAGGCGGGCGATGTCGCCGTAGGACTCCGCGCGCGCCATCGGCGGCACGAGGTGGTCGACCAGGACCGCGTGTGCCCGGCGCTTGGCCTGAGCGCCCTCTCCGGGGTCGTTGACCAGGAACGGGTAGATCAGCGGCAGGTCGCCGAGCACGGCGTCGGTGCCGCAGGCGGCGGAGAGGGCGGCGTTCTTGCCGGGCAGCCACTCCAGCGAGCCGTGCTTGCCCAGATGCACCACCGCGTCGGCGCCGAAGCCGCCCTGGTCGGCGCTGGCCGCGAGCCAGCGGTAGGCGGCCAGATAGTGGTGCGTGGGCGGGAGGTCCGGGTCGTGATAGATCGCGACCGGGTTCTCGCCGAAGCCGCGCGGCGGCTGGATGAGGATGACGATGTTGCCGGCGCGCAAGGTGGCCAGGACGATCTCGCCACCGGCGCCCGAGCGCGTCGACGGGGTCACGAACAGCGAGCCGGGCGCCTCCCCCCACTTCTCGGTCATCGCCGCGCGCAGGGACGGGTCGAGGTCGGCGGTCCAGGCGGCGTACTGCTCCGCGCTGATCCGCACGTGCGCCTCGGTGAGCTGGGCGTCGGTCAGCCATTCCTCGTCCTGGCCGCCGGCGGCGATCAGGGCGTGGATGAGAGCATCGCCGGCCTCGGTGTCGTCGGCCATGTCGAGGATGTCCGCCACGACGGTCGAGCCCTCCCCGGTGGTCGAGCCGTCGCCGGTGGTCGAGCCGTCGCCGGTGGTCGAGCCTGTCGAGACCCCGACGTCGTACCCCTCCGCGCGCAGCCGGCGCAGCAGCCGCACCGCCGAGACCGGAGTGTCCAGGCCGACAGCGTTGCCGATGCGCGCATGCTTGGTGGGGTACGCCGAGAGCACCAGGGCCAGTCGCTTCTCGGCGTTGGGGACGTGCCGCAGGCGGGCGTGGCGGACGGCGATGCCGGCGACGCGGGCGCAGCGCTCGGGGTCGGCGACGTAGCGGGGGAGGCCCTGCTCGTCGAGCTCCTTGAACGAGAACGGCACGGTGATGATCCGACCGTCGAACTCGGGGATGGCGATCTGGCTGGCCGAGTCGAGCGGCGTGACGCCGTCGTCGGAGGCGTCCCACTCCTCGCGGCCGGTCGTGAGGCACAGGCCCTGCAGCACCGGGATGTCGAGCGCGGCGATGCGCTCCACGTCCCAGGCCTCGTCGTCACCGCCCGCGCTCGCACTGGCCGGCACCGAGCCACCGGCGGCGAGCACCGTCACGACGAGGGCGTCGAGCGTGCCGAGCGCCTCGAACAGCTCGTCGGGCGCCGAGCGCAGCGAGCTGGCGAAGATCGGTACGCCGACCGCCTGCCCGCCACCCCCGACGGCCTCGATCGCGGCGACCAGGTCGTGGGCGAAGCCGGCGTTGCCGCTGACCTCGTGCGCGCGGTAGTAGAGCACGCCGACGCGCGGCTGCCCGGCACGGGACGCCTCCGCCTCGTAGAGACGCCCTTCCGCGGGGGACGCCACCTCCGGGCGCCGGCCGTAGCCCCACACCGGCACCACGGCCGGCGGCTCGAAGCCCTCGCCGGTGAGCAGCACGGTGTCGCCGAGGAAGGCGTGCAACTGCGCCAGGTTGGCCGGCCCACCCTCCGCCAGGTAGCGGTGGGCCTCGGCGGCCACGCCGAACGGCACCGTGGACAGCTCCATCAGCTCCGCGCTGGGCGTGACCTCGCCACCGAGAACGACCAGCGGCGTGGCGGCCTCGCGGACCCGCGCCAGGCCGGGCCACAGGTCGTGGGCTGAGCCGAGCTGGCGCACCACCACCAGGTCGGCGCCCTCGACGGCGGCCTCGAGCTCGTGGTCGGTGGCTCGGGCCGGATTGGCCCAGCGGTACGCCGCACCGCTGGCGCGAGCCGAGAGCAGGTCGGTGTCGGACGTGGAGAGCAGGGCGATGCGCACGGCGCGGTCCTCCTCCGGGGTTCTCGCCCCGGCTCAGCGGTCGGATCGCCCGTGGCCAGTGTCTGGCTGCCTGCGTCCCTGCCTGAGCGGCCGGGCGGCGGGTCACAGTGGCGGAACCGCCCCGGAGTCTCACCGGGTTCCTGCACCACGAGCGTGGTGTCAGCCTACGCGACCGCCGGCGCTCCTCAGCCGCCCGTCCGGCACCACGCTGCGCCAAATCCACAGGTCGGGTACTCACCTGCCGATGAATTTGATATACGGGTACGGGTGCTCTGGCGTCGGGAGCACTCCGACGCCGCCGTCCCTTTCCGCCGTGGAGTCGCCTGATGCATTCCTCCGCACCGTCCCGGGTGGAACGCCGCGTGCGGTGGTATCACGGCCTGATCCTCGCGGCCGGCATCCTGGTGGCGGTCCGCGCGGTGGCCGGAGCGATCAGCGGCGGGCTCGATTGGAGCGACGGCGCCGCCGTGGTGATCGGCGTACCGCTGATCGTGCTCATCGCCCGCTTCCCGATGGTGCTCGACAGCGGGTCGGGCGGCATCGAGGTCGGCTTCGACTCCAGCATCCTGATGTTCCTGCTGTGCGCCGTCGACACGCCCCGAGCCCTGATGGTCTGGTCCGGCGGCGTGCTGCTCACCCAGCTGGTCTCGGGCAAGCGTGTGGCCGCCAAGGTCTTCAACATCGGGGTGGGCATCCTCGCGGCGGGGTTCGCCGCGCGCGTGTACGACGCGGTCAACCGGGGCGGCCCGGTGGGGACCGCGCACAGCCTGATCGCTGTCGCCCTGGCCGCGGGGGCGTACTTCGTCACCGACTACGTCCTCTCCGGAGTCGCGGTCGCGATCGCGACCGGCTCGCCGCTGTCGGGGCACCTGCGTCAACCCGGTGCGCTCACCGCCATCGCGTGCTTCGTGCCCCTCGACTCGTTGGGCTACCTCGGAGCCGTCGTCGTCAAGGCCACGCCGTGGTGGACCATCACGCTTCTCGCCGTGCCGCTGGCGACGCTGCTGATCGCCACCCGCGCCGTCACCCGCGGCGGGGAGAACGCGCGCCGGCTGACGGTGCTCTTCGATGCGGCGGTCAAGGCCCAGACCCTGTCGGATCGGGACGCGGTGGTCCGCGCCCTGCGCGCCGATGCCGCCTCACTCCTGCGGCTGAGCGACGTGACGCTGAGGCAGGAGCCGCCCGGCGAGGACGAGATCGGCACGGAGGTCTGGCTCGGTGAGCAGAGCTGCTGGCTGGTGGCGCGGGCGATGCACCGGGCCCGCTCGACGATCGCGGCCGACCGGCAGGCGCTGCGTGCGCTCGCCGCCGTCGCCTCGGACGCGATCGCGCGCCTGGAGCTCACCGACGAGATGGTCCACGTCGCCCGGCACGACCCCCTCACCGACCTGCCCAACCGCGGCATCCTCCTGGACCGGGTGACCAGCGCGCTCGTCACCGCCTCGGAGCGCGGCACGGACGTCGCCCTGCTCTTCATCGACCTCGACGGCTTCAAGCCCGTGAACGACCGGTTCGGCCACGCCGTCGGCGACACCGTGCTGATCGAGGTGGCCGGCCGGCTGCGCTCCGCCGTACGGCCGGCGGACACGGTGGCCCGGCTGGGCGGCGATGAGTTCGCGATCCTCCTGGAGGACGTCGAGCCCGGGCAGCCGGCACAGGTGTCCACCCGACTCCTGGCGGCCATCGAGCGCGGCATCAGGATCGCCGGTCAGGACGTCGCCCTCGGCGCCAGCGTCGGAGTGGCGATGGCACCCGCCGGTGCGGGCTCCGCGGTGGAGCTGCTGCGCAACGCCGACCTGGCGATGTATGAGGCGAAGGCGGCCGGCAAGGGCAGGTACGTCGTCTATGAGCGCGCCATGGGCAGCACCCGGGTGGAGCGGCTGGAGCTCATCGACGACCTGCGCCGCGCGGTCGAGGCACGCGAGATCGACGTGGTCTACCAGCCGGTCGTGGAGGTCGAGAGCGAACGCATCGTCGGGCTCGAGGCGCTGGCGAGATGGAAGCGCAACGGCGTGCCGGTGCGACCCGACGTGTTCATCGCGGTCGCCGAGGAGAGCGGCCTGATCCTGGCTCTCGGCGAGGCTGTGCTCGAGCGGGTCGCCGCCGACACCGCCGAGCTCGTCGATGCCGCCCAGGTGCGGCTCGCGATCGCCGTCAACATCTCTGCCGCCCAGTTGCGGGACCCGACGTTCCCGGCGACAGTGCGCCGGACCGCAGCGACGATGGGGGACGCGCAGCTGATCCTCGAGCTCACCGAGCGCCAGGACGTCGACAGCGACGCGCAGGTCCTGGCCGCGATGCACGAGATCCACGACTCCGGCGTCCTGTTCGCCATCGACGACTTCGGGGTCGGCTTCTCCTCGATCAGCTACCTGCACTGCCTGCCGGCGCGCATCCTGAAGGCGGACGCCTCGCTCTCGGCGCTCGTCGACCGCGACGAACGCGCCCGCGACCTGCTGCGCTCGGTCTACCTGATGGGTCACACGCTCGGCCTCGACGTGGTCATCGAGGGGATCGAACGGCAGTCCCAGCTGGCCATCGTGCGCGCCGACGCGCCGCGGGCCTTCGCCCAGGGCTATCTGCTGCATCGGCCGATGTCCCTCGCAGCCCTGCTCGAGGTCCTCGCCGCCGAGCGGGCGGCGTAGGTACAGCGTCAGCGCCTCCGGCAGGATTCGAACCTGCGGCACCTGGTACCGGAAACCAGTGCTCTATCCCCTGAGCTACGGAGGCATGCATCTCCCGGGGTGAGCGGGGCGACGCAGACCGTGACCTTACCGGTCGATATCGGTGCGAGGGAAACCGGGCGCCGCCGATACGCTTGACCGGTGACCCCAGAACAGCTCTCCGCCGCGATCGTCGCCGTCTTGACGACGCTGTCGGACGAGGGTGCGATCACCCTCCCCGACGGTGCCCCGACCAGCGTGACGGTGGAGCGGCCGCGACAGAAGGGCCACGGCGACTACGCCACCAACGTCGCGCTGCAGCTCGCGAAGGTTGTGCGCATCGACGGCCAGGGCACCAACCCGCGCGCCCTGGCCGAGCTGATCGCCACCCGGCTCAAGGCCCACGAGGGCGTCGCCGACATCGAGATCGCCGGGCCGGGGTTCCTCAACATCACCGTCGACGCGGGCGCCCAGGGTGCGCTCGCGGCACAGATCGTCGAGGCCGGTACGGCGTACGGCCACACCGACACTCTCGCCGGCCAGCGGATCAACGTGGAGTTCATCTCCGCCAACCCGACCGGGCCGCTGCACCTGGGCCACACCCGCTGGGCGGTCCTGGGCGACGCGATCGGCCGGGTGCTGAGCGCGGCCGGGGCGGAGGTGACCCGCGAGTTCTACATCAACGATCGCGGCGTGCAGATGAACCACTTCGCGGCCTCGATCATCGCCGCCGCGACGGGGCAGCCGAAGCCGGAGGACGGCTATGCCGGCGGCTACATCGACGACCTCGCCACGGCCGTGGGCGCCGCCCACCCGGGCATCTTCGAGCTGCCCGAGCCGCAGCGCCTGCAGGCGGTGCGTGCGGCCGGCTACGCGATCCAGCTCCAGGAGCAGCAGGAGACCCTCGACCGGTTCAACACGCACTTCGACGTGTGGTTCTCCGAGCTGTCGCTGCACGAGGAGGGCCAGGAGGACGGCGGCGTACCGAACACGCTCCAGCGACTCAAGGACCTCGGCCACGTCTACGAGGACGGCGGCGCGCTGTGGATGCGGACCACCGACTTCGGCGACGACAAGGACCGTGTCCTGATCAAGTCCGACGGTGAGCTGACCTACTTCGCCTCCGACACCGCCTACTACCTCAACAAGCGCGCTCGTGGCTTCGACCGCTGCATCTATCTCCTGGGTGCCGACCACCACGGCTACGTCGGCCGTCTGCGGGCGATGGCCGCCTGCGTCGGGGACGACCCGGACCAGACGCTCGAGGTGCTGATCGGGCAGATGGTCAAGATCCTGCGTGAGGGCCAGGAGCTGAAGCTCTCCAAGCGCGCCGGCACCATCGTCACGCTCAACGAGCTGGCCGAGGAGATCGGCGTCGACGCGCTGCGCTACTCCCTGGCGCGCTACCCGGCCGACAGCCCGCTGACGCTCGACGTCGCCGAGATCACCCGGGCCTCCAACGACAACCCGGTCTACTACGTGCAGTACGCGCACGCCCGCACCTGCCGGATGAAGGCGAACGCCGCCGACCTCGGCATGACCCTGGCTGCCGCCCGGGAGGCGTTCGACCCGGCGCTGCTGGCCCATGAGCGCGACGGTGCCCTGCTGCGCGCCCTGGCGGAGTTCCCGCGGGTCGTCGCCGCCTCGGCCGAGCTGCGCGAGCCGCATCGGGTGGCCCGCCACCTGGAGGACACCGCCTCGACGTTCAACAAGTGGTACGACACCAAGGAGTGCCGCATGCTGCCCCAGGGCGACGAGCCGGTGACCGCCGCCAACCTGTCGCGGCTCGTGCTCGTCGAGGCGACCCAGACCGTGCTGCGCAACGGCCTCGGTCTGCTGGGCGTCACCGCCCCGGAGCGCATGTGAGCACCCGAGTGCCGCCCGGCGACTTCGCCGGCACATCGCCGCATTGGCTGCGCCAGCCCGAGGACGTGAACGCCCTGGTGCCGGTGCTGTGGTCGCGCACCGCGGAGAAGGTCGACGGAGAGCTCCACGTCGGCGGTCTGCCGGTCGCGCAGGTCGTCGCCAACGTCAACACCCCGGCGTACCTCCTCGACGAGGAGGACTTCCGGGCACGCGCCCGTGCGTTCCGCGACGCCTTCAGCGAGTACGACGTCTACTACGCCGGCAAGGCGTTCCTCTGCACCGCGGTCGCCCGCTGGGTCGCCGAGGAGGGGCTGTGCCTCGACGTGTGCTCCGACGGCGAGCTCACCGTCGCGCTGCGCGCGGGCGTCGACCCGGCCCGGATCGGCTACCACGGCAACAACAAGACCGCGATGGAGCTGCGGCGGGCCGTGCACGCCGGCGTCGGGCGGATCATCGTGGACTCCTTCCACGAGATCGAGCGGGTGGCCGACGTCGCGGCCCAGCTGATCGACGCCGGCACGATCGCGGCCCCACAGCCGGTGATGGTCCGCGTGACCGCCGGCGTGGAGGCGCACACCCACGAGTTCATCGCCACCGCGCACGAGGACCAGAAGTTCGGCTTCTCGATCGCCGCGGGTGACGCGTTCGAGGCCGCGCGCCGGGTGGCCGCGGCCGAGAGCCTTGACCTGCGTGGCCTGCACAGCCACATCGGCAGCCAGATCTTCGACACCTCCGGCTGGGAGGTGTCGGCACGCCGGGTGCTGGCGCTGCACGCCCGCATCGGCGCCGAGCTCGGCCAGGTCATGCCCGAGCTGGACCTGGGCGGCGGCTTCGGCATCGCCTACACCACCCAGGACGACCCCGCCGACCCCGCCGTACTCGCCGAGCAGATCACCGCGATCGTGGACCACGAGTGCCGCGCCCTCGGGCTCGAGCGACCCCATCTGTCGATCGAGCCCGGCCGTGCCATCGTGGGCTCCTCGATGTGCACGGTCTACACCGTCGGCACGGTCAAGCAGGTCTCCCTCGACGGCGGCCAGACCCGCACCTATGTGAGCGTCGACGGCGGGATGAGCGACAACATCCGCACCGCGCTGTACGACGCGGACTACTCCTGCACGCTGGCCTCGCGGCACAGCGCCGCCACCCCCGTGCTGGCGCGGGTGGTCGGCAAGCACTGCGAGTCAGGCGACATCGTGGTCAAGGACGAGTTCCTGCCCGGCGACATCGCCCCCGGCGACCTCATCGCGGTCCCCGGCACCGGGGCCTACGGCCGCTCCATGGCCTCGAACTACAACCACGCCCTCCGTCCGCCGGTGGTGGCGGTCAAGGACGGCGCCTATCAGGTCGTGGTGCGCCGGGAGACGGTGGAGGACCTGCTCGCGACCGACGTCGGCTGACGCGCGTCGCGGCGGCTCGTCAAGGCACATAGCGCTGCCCGCGTGGACTCCGCACGGTAGGCACTGCTTCGCCTGCCTCGCGCGATCGACCGACCGCCCCGCACATGTCCCGAACCCGCTGGGGTACCTGCTCCTGGTCCAACCGAAGGAGGAACATCCGATGGGTTTCGACGACAAGCTCGGTAACAAGGCCGAGGAGCTCAAGGGCGAGGCCAAGGAACGCTATGGCGACGCCACGGGCGACGAGGACACGCAGGCCGAGGGCCAGGTCGACCAGACCAAGGCCAACCTGAAGCAGGCCGGCGAGAAGGTGAAGGACGCCTTCAAGTAGGTCCAGCAGCATGACCCGGACGGGTCTCGATGGGCCCGCGCGACGCCGTTCGCGCGGGCCCGTCCGCGTCCGGCGCGCCCGAGGCGGCCCCGGGCCCACCCCGGGCCCACCCCGCGCCCAAAGTGTCACGGTGACACTCCCCGACACCGGTGACACATCGCCGGTGTCACTCCAGCGCCAAGGTGTCACCGTGACACTGTGGGAGGGACGCTGGGAACCGGGGCGTCCGACCCCGGTCGTCCCTCTGGTCGAACTGATGCGGCCCAAGCCGCGCGCCGCCGATACCCTTGGACGGTGAGCACTCAGCCCGCGGTCAGGCCCGCCTCCTTCTCCGGCTCACGGCCGCTCGGCGTGGCCCTGCTGGGGTGTGGAGTGGTCGGCTCGCAGGTGGTGCGGCTGCTCGAGGAGCAGGCCGACGACCTGGCGGCCCGCATCGGTGCCCCGGTCGCGCTGAAGGGCGTGGCCGTACGACGCCTCGATGCGGCCCGCGAGGTCGACGTACCCGCGGATCTGCTCACGACCGACGCGTCCGCGCTGGTGCAGCGTGACGACGTCGACATCGTGGTCGAGGTCATCGGTGGCATCGAGCCGGCGCGCACCCTGATCCTCGCTGCGCTGGAGAACGGGGCCAGTGTCGTCACCGCCAACAAGGCGCTCCTGGCCGAGGACGGTGCCACGCTCTTCGAGGCCGCCGAGAAGGCCGGCCGCGATCTCTACTACGAGGCCGCCGTCGCCGGCGCGATCCCGATCCTGCGTCCGCTGCGCGACTCGCTCGCCGGCGACCGGGTCACCAAGGTGATGGGCATCGTCAACGGCACCACCAACTACATCCTCGACAAGATGGACACCTACGGCAGCGGCTTCGCCGAGGCGCTGGCGGAGGCCCAGGAGCTCGGGTACGCCGAGGCCGACCCGACCGCCGACGTCGAGGCGTTCGACGCCGCAGCCAAGGCCGCCATCCTCGCCAGCCTGGCGTTCCACAGCCGGGTCACGGGCGCCGACGTCCACCGCGAGGGCATCTCCGATGTCACCGCGGCCGACGTCGCCTCGGCGAAGGACATGGGCTGCGTGGTCAAGCTCCTCGCCATCGCCGAGCTGAAGACCGACGCCGAGGGTCAGGCCGCGGTGTCGGCCCGCGTGCACCCGGCGATGATCCCGCGCCACCACCCGCTGGCCAGCGTGCGCGATGCCTACAACGCGGTCTTCGTGGAGTCGGAGGCGGCGGGTCAGCTGATGTTCTACGGTCGCGGCGCCGGGGGCGCGCCGACGGCGAGTGCGGTGCTGGGCGACCTGGTGACAGTGGCCCGCAACCTCGTCGCCGACACCAAGGGCGTCGCCGCCTCGGCGTACGCCGCCCGCGCCGTGCTCCCGATGGGGGAGACGCTGACCCGCTACCACGTCGCCATCGACGTCGAGGACCGTGCGGGCGTGCTGGCCGCCGTCGCGCAGGCGTTCGCCGAGCACGGCGTCTCGATCCAGACCGTGCGGCAGGAGGGCCGCGGCGCCGACGCCCAGCTCGTCGTCGTCTCGCACACCGCCACGGACGCGCAGCTGAGCGCCACCGTCGAGCACCTGCGCACCATGGACATCGTCCGCGACGTCACCTCGGTGATGCGCGTTGAGGGAGAAGAGTGATGAGCACGACCCACCAGTGGCGCGGCGTGATCGAGGAGTACCGCAGCCTGCTCGACATCCCCGCAGCGACCCCCGCCGTCACGCTCGGCGAGGGCGGTACGCCGCTGGTCCACTCCGCGTGGCTCTCCGGGCTCACCGGCGGTGAGGTCTGGCTCAAGGTCGAGGGTGCGAACCCGACGGGGTCGTTCAAGGACCGCGGCATGACCGCGGCGATCTCGGTGGCCGTCCACGAGGGCGCGAAGGCCTGCGTGTGTGCCTCGACCGGGAACACCAGCGCGAGCATGGCGGCGTACGCCGCGAAGGCCGGCATCACCCCGATCGTGCTCGTGCCCGACGGCAAGATCTCGGCCAGCAAGATGGCCCAGGCGCTGGTCCACGGCGCCCAGGTCATCCGGGTGCGGGGCAACTTCGACGACTGCCTCAAGATGTCGCGCGGCCTGGCCGAGCACTATCCGGTCGCCCTGGTCAACAGCGTCAACCCGGTGCGCCTGGAGGGCCAGAAGACCGCCGCCTTCGAGGTCGTCGACCGGCTCGGTGACGCCCCCGACGTCCACCTGATGCCGATCGGCAACGCCGGCAACATGAGCGCCTACTGGCTCGGCTACACCCAGTACGCCGACGCCGGCCGCGCCACCCGCACCCCGGTGATGCGGGCGTTCCAGGCCGAGGGCGCCGCACCGCTGGTCCTCGGCCACCCCGTCGACCACCCGGAGACCAAGGCGACCGCGATCCGGATCGGCAACCCGGCCTCGTGGAAGCTCGCCGAGGCGGCCAAGGACGCTTCCGGCGGCCGCTTCAAGGCGCTCTCCGACGACAAGATCCTCACCGCGCAGGCGGAGCTCGCGCGCCGCGACGGCGTCTTCGTCGAGCCGGCGTCGGCCGCTGGCGTCGCGGGCCTGCTCGAGGACCTCGCCGAGGGCGAGTCCTACGCGGGCAAGGTCACCGTCATCACCGTCACCGGTCACGGGCTGAAGGACACGGTCACCGCGCTGGAGTTCTTCGGCGAGGTGCCCGACATCGTGGTCGAGGCCGACATCGACGCGGCCGCCGCGGCGGCCGGCCTGGCCTGACGCCGATGACGTTCGCCCGCGGACCGGTCACCGTCACGGTCCCGGCCACCTCCGCCAACCTGGGGCCCGGCTTCGACTCGCTCGGCCTCGCGCTGTCGCTGCGCGACACGCTCACCGGCGAGGTGCTCGGCTCGGGGCTGGAGGTGCACGTCGACGGCGAGGGGGCCGACGGCGTACCCCGCGACGAATCGCACCTGGTCGTCCGCTCGATGCGCGCGGCCTTCGAGGTGCTCGGCGTACAGCCGCCCGGTTTGCGCCTGACCTGCACGAACCTCATCCCGCACGCCCGCGGTCTCGGCTCGTCCTCGGCCGCCATCGTCGGCGGCATCGTGCTCGCGCGGGCGCTGGTCGTCGACGGCGTGGCGCGGCTGGACGACGACGCCGCGTTCCGGTTGGCCGCGCAGATCGAGGGCCACCCGGACAACGTCGCGCCCGCGATGTACGGCGGCTTCACCATCTCCGGCCAGGACCGGGACGCGTACTACTCGGTGGGCTCCCCGGTGGCCGACGGCATCGGCGCCGTCGTGTACGTACCGCCGACGGGGGTCGAGACGAAGGTGGCGCGTGGGATGCTCCCCGAGACGGTTCCGCACGCCGACGCGGCCGCCGACGCCGGCCGGACGGCCCTGCTCGTCGCCGCGCTCGCCGGTCGCCCCGACCAGTTGCTGCGCGCCACCCGCGACTACCTCCACCAGGACTACCGGCGCCCGGCCATGCCGGAGTCGCTGGCGTTGGTCGACGCGCTGCGTGCCTCCGGCGTACCGGCGGTGGTCTCGGGAGCCGGCCCGACGGTGCTGGCCTTCGCCACGGCGGGGGAGCAGCAGGGACTCGTGGCGCGTACGCCGCAGGGCTGGGGGTCGCACGCCCTCGACATCGACCCGACCGGTGCGCGGGTTGCGGACTGATGTGCGTCCGGCCGGTGCTACATTGAAACCACGCCGTTGATCTCGGCGTAGCACCCCACCGACGCAGCCGCGATGACCGTTGCTGTTCGCAAGGTGCAACCACTTCCCTCCAGTTCCCGTGCGGATCTGCTCTGCACCACCGGCGAGACCCATGTGGTCCCCCGTCGGGGAGGGGAGCTCTGACAAGACAAGCCGTCGGCTCCACCATCAGGGTGCGCCCGGCTGTGATACGTGGGAAGGACCTCACGTGACGGAAACGATCGAATCCGCTGAGGCTGCGCCGAAGAAGAAGGCTGCCGGCGGACTCAACTCCATGCTTCTCGCCGATCTGAAGGCGATGGCGGGTGGCATGGGCATCGCGGGGTCGGGCTCGATGAAGAAGGCCCAGCTCATCGACGCGATCAAGGCGGCGCAGGGCAACCGTGCCGCGGAGCGGGCCAAGGAGGCCGAGGCCGCACCCGTGAGCGAGAGCAAGCCGCGCCAGCGTCAGCGCAAGCCGAAGGCCGACGCGGCGCCCGAGGCGGCAGCTGCGGCAGCGCCCGCCACCGTGGTCGAGGCACCGCGTGAGGACAAGCGGCCCGAGCCGAAGACCGACGCCGCGCAGGCCGCCGAGAGCGCCTCCGAGGAGCGGCCCGAGCGGCAGCGCAGCGAGACCGGCCAGCGCAACCAGGCCCGCCAGGCGCAGGCCCGCCAGAGCACCCAGGGCGCCCAGAACACGCAGGGCGGCCAGGGCGCCCAGAACACCCAGGGCCAGGACCGCGACAGCGGCCCGGACCGCCAGCACAAGCAGGGTGGGCAGCAGAACCAGGACCGTCAGCAGAGCCAGGACCGTCAGCAGAGCCAGGGCCAGAGCCAGGGCCAGCAGCACCAGGGCCAGCAGCAGGCGCAGCACGCCGATGCCGACGCCGACGCCGACGGCGACGGCGGGAGCCGACGCAACCGCCGCCGTCGGGGTCGTGACCGCGAGCGCAACCGTCCCGTCGGCGCTCCGCGTGGCGACTTCGACACCGAGATCCGTGAGGACGACGTCCTCGTCCCGGCAGCGGGCATCCTCGACGTCCTGGACAACTACGCCTTCGTCCGCACCAGCGGCTATCTGCCCGGTCCCGACGACGTGTACGTCTCGTTGTCGATGGTCCGCAAGCTCGGCCTGCGCCGCGGCGACGCGATCGTCGGCCAGGTGCGCCAGCCGCGCGAGGGGGAGCGCAAGGAGAAGTTCAACCCGATGGTGAAGATCGACGCCGTCAACGGCGCCGACCCCTCGGCCGCGCTCAACCGGGTGGACTTCGCCAAGCTGACCCCGCTGTATGCCAGCGAGCGCCTGCGGATGGAGACCGACGCGACGAACCTGATCGGCCGCGTCATCGACATCGCAGCGCCGATCGGAAAGGGCCAGCGCGGTCTCATCGTGTCCCCGGCCAAGGCCGGCAAGACGATGATCATGCAGTCGATCGCCAACTCGATCACCGCGAACAACCCCGAATGCCACCTCATGGTGGTGCTGGTGGACGAGCGCCCCGAGGAGGTCACCGACTTCGAGAGGTCGGTCAAGGGTGAGGTCATCTCCAGCACGTTCGACCGCCCTGCCGGTGACCACACCATCGTCGCCGAGCTGGCGATCGAGCGGGCCAAGCGCCTGGTCGAGCTCGGCCACGACGTCGTCGTACTCCTCGACGGCATCACGCGCCTAGGGCGGGCCTACAACCTGGCCGCGCCGGCCAGCGGCCGGATCCTGTCCGGTGGTGTCGACTCGGCCGCGCTCTACCCGCCGAAGAGGTTCTTCGGCGCCGCGCGCAACATCGAGAACGGCGGCTCGCTGACCATCCTCGCCACCGCGCTGATCGAGTCCGGCTCGAAGATGGACGAGGTGATCTTCGAGGAGTTCAAGGGCACCGGCAACATGGAGATCCGGCTGCGCCGCGACTTCGCCGAGAAGCGCCTCTTCCCCGCGATCGACGCCGTCCAGTCGGGCACCCGGCGCGAGGAGCTGCTGGTCAGCAAGGAGGAGCTCGCGATCATCTGGAAGCTGCGGCGCGTGCTGTCCGGGCTCGACGGCCAGCAGGCGCTCGAGCTGCTGCTGGAGCGGCTGAAGAAGACCAACAGCAACATCGAGTTCCTGATGCAGGTGCAGAAGACCACGCCCGGCACCGAGCACGCGGACTGACGCTGCGTTAGACGCACGGACGGCGGCCGTCGGGGAATTGGAACCCGGCGGCCGTTGTTCGTTACGATTGCCTGTCGGTTCCGGTTCACGCCCCGCATCCGCGGCGGCGACCCGGCACCCCAAGAGATGAGGACACCATGAAGGCTGACATCCACCCGACTTACGTGGAGACCCAGGTTACCTGCACCTGCGGCAACACGTTCACCACCCGCTCGACCAAGACCGACGGCATCATCCGTGCCGACGTCTGCAGCGCGTGCCACCCCTTCTACACCGGCAAGCAGAAGATCCTCGACACCGGCGGCCGCGTGGCTCGCTTCGAGGCTCGCTACGGCAAGAAGAACAAGTAGCGCCTTCCGAGCGCCGGCCTTCCCCCAGGGGAGGTCGGCGCTCGTCATTTCGGAGGTATCTCGGTCGTCGGTTTCACCGGTCAGGGGGCAATCCCTGATGTTGTGGGGCGAAACTTCGGCCCACAACATCAGGTTTCACCGGCTGGCCGGTGAATCCTGCACCGCGCAGGAGAGAGATGTTCGAAGCAGTCGAGGGGCTCCTCGCCGAGCACAGCACGCTCGAGAGGCGCCTCGCCGAGCCCGAGACGCACGCCGACGCGCGCCTGGCCAAGCAGCTCAACCAGCGGTACGCCGCGCTCAACGCGATCATCGGGGCGTGGCGGGAGTGGCGGCAGCTCGGTGAGGACGCGGAGGCGGCGCGTGAGCTGGGCGGGGACGACGAGTCCTTCGCCGAGGAGGCGGAAACCCTCACAGTCCGCCGCGGCGAGGCGGAGGAGCGGCTGCGCCGGCTGCTGGTGCCGCGCGACCCCACCGACGACAAGGACGCGATCCTCGAGGTGAAGTCGGGGGAGGGCGGCGAGGAGTCGGCGCTGTTCGCCGGCGACCTGCTGCGGATGTACACCCGCTACGCCGAGCGGCTGGGCTGGAAGGTCGAGCTGCTCGACGCCACCGAGTCCGACCTGGGCGGCTACAAGTCGGTGACGGTGGCGGTCAAGGCCAAGGGCACCCCGGAGCCGGGGCAGGCGCCGTACGCGCTGTTGAAGTTCGAGGGCGGCGTGCACCGGGTCCAGCGGGTGCCGGTCACCGAGAGCCAGGGCCGCGTGCACACCAGTGCTGCCGGCGTGCTGGTGATGCCGGAGGCGGAGCAGGTCGACGTCACCATCGACGAGAACGACCTGCGCATCGACGTCTTCCGCAGCTCGGGCCCCGGCGGTCAGAGCGTCAACACCACCGACTCCGCGGTCCGCATCACCCACCTCCCGACCGGCATCGTGGTCAGCTGCCAGAACGAGAAGTCCCAGCTGCAGAACAAGGACCAGGCCATGCGCATCCTGCGTGCGCGCCTGCTCCAGGCCGCCCAGGACGCCGCCGACGCCGAGGCCTCGGACGCGCGTCGCTCCCAGGTCCGCACGGTCGACCGCTCCGAGCGGATCCGGACCTACAACTTCCCGGAGAACCGGATCTCCGACCACCGGACCGGCTACAAGTCCTACAACCTCGACCAGGTGCTCGACGGCGACCTCGGTCCGGTGATCGAGTCGTGCGTGGAGGCCGATCTGGCCGCCCGGCTCGAGGCCCTGGAGAAGTGACCACTCCGCGGCGCCAGCTCGTCGCCGAGGCGACGCGACGGCTGCGCGAGGCAGGTGCCGCCAGCCCCGAGTACGACGCCGCGGAGCTGCTCGCCCACGTCCTGGGCACCACCCGTGGCCGCCTCGTGCTGGTCGAGGAGGTCGAGCAGGCGCAGACCGAGAGCTACCGCGAGCTCGTCGAGCGCCGTAGCGCCCGCGAGCCGCTGCAGCACCTGACCGGCGTCGCCTACTTCCGCCATGTCGAGCTGGCCGTGGGTCCGGGCGTGTTCGTGCCGCGACCCGAGACCGAGCTGCTGGCCGGCTGGGCCATCGAGGAGCTCGCTCGTGCGGTCGCGGCCGGCCGTCGCGAGCCGGTGGTCGTCGACCTCTGCACCGGCTCCGGCGCGATCGCCAAGAGCATCAAGGACGAGGTCCCCTCCGCCCACGTGTACGCCGTCGAGCTCTCCGAGGACGCCTTCGCCTGGGCCGACCGCAACCTGGCGGGGACCGGTGTGGAGCTGCGGCAGGGGGACATGGCGGCGGCGTTCCCCGACCTGGAGGGCGAGGTGGACGTGGTGGTGTGCAACCCGCCCTACATCCCGCTGGAGGCGTGGGAGTCGGTTGCGGTCGAGGCCCGCGATCACGACCCGCACCTGGCGCTGTTCTCCGGGGACGACGGCCTGGACGCCATCCGGGTCCTGGAGCGCCGAGCCGCGCGGCTGCTGCGGCCAGGGGGAGTGGTGGGTGCCGAGCACGCGGACGAGCAGGGCAGCCTGGCTCCGGCGGTGTTCAGCAGCACCGGGCGCTGGTCCGACGTACGCGATCGCGACGACCTGGCAGGTCGGCCGCGCTTCGTGACGGCGAGGCTGGCACGATGACCCTCATGAGCACGCGCTATCCGACCCGCACCGAGGAGGAGCGTGAGGCCGCTGTCGCGGCTGCCGCGAAGGCGTTGCGATCGGGTGAGGTCGTGGTGTTCCCGACCGACACCGTCTACGGCATCGCGGCCGACGCCTTCGACCCCGCCGCCGTCCGGCGCCTGCTGGCCGCCAAGGGTCGCGGCCGCGAGATGCCACCTCCGGTCCTCATCAACGCAGCCGCCACCGTGGATGCGCTGGCCATCCGGATCCCGGACTGGGCGCGGGCCCTGTTCGTGGAGTTCTGGCCCGGTGCGCTGACCGTGGTGCTGCACCAGCAAGCGTCCCTGCATTGGGACCTCGGCGAGACGCGCGGCACCGTCGCGGTCCGAGTGCCCGACCACGCGTTGGCGATCGAGATCCTGGGCCGGACCGGACCCCTGGCGGTCAGCTCGGCCAACAAGACCGGCCTGCCTGCGGCGCTCGACGCCGACGCCGCCGAGGTCATGCTGGCGAGCGACGTCGAGGTCATCGTCGACGGCGGCCGCGCGCCCGCGGGCGAGGCGTCCACCATCATCGACGCCACCGGCGCCGAGCCGCGGCTGCTGCGCCGCGGCGCGCTCTCGGTCGAGCGGATCGACGACGTGCTGGCCCCCCACGGCGTGAGCGTGCAGGGGAACATCGCCGACTCATGAGGGTCTACCTGCTGCTCTTCCTCGTCGCCGGGGCGGTGACCTACCTCCTGACCGTGGTGGCTCGCGAGATCGCCCTGCGCACCGGGGCGGTGGCCAGGGTTCGCGACCGGGACGTGCATGACGAGCCCATCCCGTATCTGGGCGGGATCGCGATGCTGGGCGGCCTCGGAGCGGCCTACCTCGTCGCCCGTCAGATGCCCTTCCTCGCCGACGCGCAGCCGTTCGTGCTGCACGACGCCGGTGTGGTGCTCATCGCGGGCACCGTGATCTGCGCGGTCGGGGTGGTCGACGACATCTTCGAGCTGGACGCGCTCACCAAGCTCGGCGGTCAGATCCTCGCCGTGGCGCTGCTGATCTGGTTCCAGATCCAGTACACCTACATCACCTGGTCCGACGGGCGCCAGATCTCCCTCGACCTCAGCCAGGGCGCGCTGCTGACAGGCCTCGTGGTGGTCGCCACCGTGAACGCGGTGAACTTCGTGGACGGTCTGGACGGACTGGCGGCGGGGGTCGTCGGCATCGGAGCGGTGGCGTTCTTCCTGTTCTCCTACGAGCTGCTGCGGGCCAACGACCTCAGCCACGCCGCGACTCCGGCCCTGCTCAGCGCCGCCCTCGCCGGAGCGTGCGGCGGCTTCCTGGTGCACAACTGGCATCCCGCCCGCCTGTTCATGGGCGACAGCGGCTCGATGCTCATCGGGCTCGTGCTCTCGGCGAGCGCAGTGAGCCTGTCGGGGCAGTTCTCACCCGAGCAGCTCGCCGAGGGTGCCGGCGGCTCCCACGCCAGCCTGCTGCCGACGCTGCTGCCGGTGCTGCTGCCGGTGACGATCCTCATCGTGCCGTTCACCGACCTGGTGCTGGCGGTGCTGCGGCGTACCCGCGCCGGCCGCTCCCCGTTCGCGCCCGACAAGCTCCACCTGCACCACCGGCTGCTCGAGATCGGTCACTCCCAGCGCAGGGCGGTCCTCATCATGTGGCTGTGGGCCGCGCTGATCGGCTTCGGCTCCGTGCTCGCCAGCCTCTACACGGGGCCGTGGATGTGGGGGGCGCTGGCCCTGATGGTGGCCGTCACCCTCGCGCTGACGTTCCTCCTGCCGAAGGTCTCCACCAGGGCGCACCCCGCTCAGGGTCCGCTGGTGAGTGACGGGCCGGACGTGCCCGACTGACCCGTGGTGGCGGCGGCGGTGCTTGATCGTTCCATTTCGGGCTGCCGGAGCGCTCGTGATAGGTTTCACGAGCGCCGGCAGGGGTCCTCCCGCCCGCACGACGACCGCCCTATCACACAGAACGGCCGCCAATGCTGACGACCGCAACCCGCGACTCCTGGCCGGGCTCCGTGCTCGGACTCTCGGGTGCCGCGCGCTGTGGTAATTTCGATCGATGGCAGACGACCACGAGCCCGCGACGCTGGGCGGACGCGACCTGCTCGGTCTCGGTGGTCTCCTCGTCGGCAGCGTCGTCGGCTTCACCCTGCTCGGACTCTTCATCGACCATCTCGCCGGTACGACGCCGGTCGGGGTCATCGTCGGTGTCGCGCTCGGCATGCTGTGCGGCGCGCTCGGCTTCGCGGCGCGGGTACGCCGGGCGTTGCGCGGCTGAGGTGTCGCGATGAGCGACCACGGCATCGACGTACCGGCCCGACCCAGCCTCGGCCGGGTCGTGCGTGACCAGCGCAAGATCGAGACCGTCGCCCTCGGGCTCATGGTCTTCAGCCTGTGGTTCTACCAGGCCGGAAGCTGGGTCCTGCCCATCTGCCTGATCATCGGCATCGCGCTCGGGCTGATCAACCACCTCGCGACCGAATACTGGCTGCTGAAGGTGATCACCGGTGGTCATGCGCCGACCCGCTCGCAGCTCACCCGATCCACCATCATCCGGCTGGCGGTCCTGGCCGTCGTGGCCGTCGGCGCTGCCGTCGCGTTCTGGCCCAACGGCATCGGCGTCCTCCTCGGACTGGCCATCTTCCGCCTCATCGCCCTGGTGATGACCACCCTCCCGCTGTTGAAGGAGCTGAAGAACCCATGAGCGGCCTGCTGCCCCTCGAGATCGACATCCACCCCGGTGAGCACCCGGAGTGGCACGCCTTCGGCCTGACCTTCAACGCCGACACCATCTGGTGCACGGTGATCGCCGGCGCGATCGTGGTGGCCCTGGGCTTCGCCCTGCGTGCCGCGCTGACCAAGCGTGCCGCGGAGGACCACGTCCCGAGCAAGCTCCAGCTGATCTGGGAGGCGATCGTCGGCCAGGTGCAGACGCAGGTGGAGGACAACCTCGGCCGGGTGCACCCGTTCGTCGTACCTCTGGCCGTCGCGCTGTTCTTCTTCATCCTGATCGCGAACTGGCTCGAGCTGATCCCCAGCGAGCCCACCAAGAAGCTGCACCTGCTCCCCGCGCCCACGGCGGACACCAACCTCACCTACGCCATGGCCGTGATGGTCATCGTCGGGGTGTGGACCTACGGCATCCGGCAGAAGGGCGCGAAGGCCTACTTCCGTCACTTCCTCGAGCCCTACCCGGCGCTGCTGCCGCTCAACGTGCTGGAGGAGCTGGTCAAGCCGATCACGCTCGCGCTGCGGCTCTTCGGCAACATCTTCGCCGGCGGCATCATGCTCGCCCTGATCGGCGGACTGGTGAGCTGGAAGATCGGCTCGGTGCCGCTGGGCGGTGTGTTCGCGGTGCCCATGAACGTGCTGTGGAAGCTGTTCGACATGGCGATCGGCGTCATCCAGGCGTTCATCTTCTCCCTGCTCACCGTGCTGTACTTCGGCATGGCGGGCGCCGGTCACGACGACCACGTGGAGAACGCCGAGCACCAGCACGGCGACCACACGCCTGCAACCCCCGAACTCGCGGCCTGAGCCCGGCTCAACGTCGCAGCAGAGGTAAACCCAACGGCGCCCTCCCGGGGCGCAGAACCAAGGAGAGACAGTGGCAGCAACCACCATTGAGTCGGCCATCAAGACCGCTGGCGCGTTCGTCGGCGGCGGCCTCGCCCTCGGCGGTGGCGCGATCGGCGCCGGCGTCGGTGACGGCCTTGCCGGTTCGTCGTACATCCAGGGCGTTGCCCGTCAGCCTGAGGCCCAGGGCCGCCTGCAGACGATCTTCTTCCTGACCGTGGGTCTGGTCGAGGCGATGTTCTTCATCAACCTCGCCTTCATGGCCCTGTTCGTCTTCGTCCTGGGTAAGTGATCCCGCCCCTGTTGGGGCGCACGACCCGCACTAGGCAAAGGACCAAGAGGTAGATGATCACCCCTGACCTGATCCCGCTCGCGAGCAACTTCCTCGTGCCCAACGGCACGTTCATCGTGGAGTTGATCGCGTTCGCGATCATCGTGTTCCTCCTGGCCAAGTACGTCATCCCGCCGATCAACTCGGCGATGACCGCGCGGCAGGAGGCGATCCGCCAGCAGTTCGCCGACCTCGACAAGGCCAAGGAGGCGGCGAACTCCGCCAAGGACGAGTTCGAGTCGCAGATCGCCGAGGCCCGCAAGGAGGCTGCTCGCATCCGCGAGGAGGCTCGTGAGCAGGGCGCTGCGATCATCGCCGAGATGCGCGAGCAGGCCCAGGCCGAGGCGGGCCGGATCGTCGAGCATGGCAAGACGCAGATCGAGGCCGAGCGTCAGCAGGCCGTGGCGTCGCTGCGTGCCGAGGTCGGCTTCCTCGCGACCGGTCTCGCCGGCCGCATCGTGGGGGAGAGCCTGGAGGACGACGCTCGCCAGACCCGCGTCGTCGAGCGCTTCCTCGCTGAGCTGGAGAGCGCCAAGTGATCGACCTTCGTGGCGCGTCCGCGGACTCCGTCGCCGCCCTCACCAAGCACGTGGAGACCACTGTCTCCGGCGCGGTGGAGGCGGCGGCGACCGCGGCCGACAACCTGTTCTCGGTCTCGCAGACGCTGCGCGCCGAGGTGGCGCTGCGCCGCTTCGCCACCGACGGGTCGGTCCCGGCGGAGGCCAAGCAGGGGCTGGTCCGCGAGGTGTTCGGCGGCAAGCTCGATCAGGTGTCGCTCGATGTGGTGCTCGACGCGGTGAGCCGTCGCTGGACCCGCAGCGGTGACCTCGCCGACGGCGTGGAGCGCCTCGCCGAGGTGGCAGCCGTGCTCTCCGCGGACAAGGAGGGCGGCAAGCTCTCCGACGAGCTGTTCACGCTCGGCAAGGTCGTCGGCGACAGTCCCGAGCTCCGCGACGCGCTCACCGACCCCAACCGCACCGCGGCCGACAAGTCCGCGCTGCTGGAGTCGTTGCTCGACGGCAAGGCGCTGCCTGCCACGCTCACGCTCGCCAAGCAGTCGCTGGCCGGCAGCTACGGCACCGTGATGAGCGCGCTGGCGTCGTACCGTCGGCTCGCGGCCGACGTGCACGGTGAGTCCGTCGCGACGGTCCGGGTTGCCCGGGCGCTGAGCGAGGAGCAGTCCGAGCGCCTTACCGCCGCCCTCGCGCAGCAGTACGGCCGCCCGGTGCACGCGAACGTCGTCGTCGACCCCTCGGTCGTCGGTGGCATCCGGGTCGAGATCGGTGACGACGTCATCGACGGCACCATCGCCTCCCGCCTCGACGAGGCCGGTCGCCGGCTCGCTGGCTGAGGCACCCCCCGAAGACTTTTGAAGGAACGAGAGAGAAGGCATCTGAGATGACGGAGCTGACCATCCGTCCGGAGGAGATCCGCGACGCGCTGGCGAAGTACGTCGCCGACTACAAGCCGGAGGCCGCCAAGACCGAGGAGGTCGGCACTGTTGCCCAGACCGCCGACGGCATCGCGCGCGTCGCCGGCCTGCCCTCGGCCATGGCGAACGAGCTGCTGGAGTTCGAGGACGGCACCCTGGGCATCGCCCTGAACCTCGACACCCGTGAGATCGGTGTCGTCATCCTGGGTGACTTCGACAAGATCGAGGAGGGCCAGCCGGTCCGCCGTACCGGTGAGATCCTCTCGGTCCCCGTGGGCGACGGCTACCTCGGCCGTGTCGTGGACCCGCTCGGCAACCCGATCGACGGCCTGGGCGAGGTCGCCTCGAGCGGCCGCCGCGCCCTGGAGCTGCAGGCGCCGGGCGTCATGCAGCGCAAGTCGGTCCACGAGCCGCTCGCGACCGGCATCAAGGCCATCGACTCGATGACCCCGATCGGCCGTGGTCAGCGCCAGCTCATCATCGGCGACCGCTCCACCGGCAAGACGACGATCGCGATCGACACGATCATCAACCAGAAGCAGAACTGGGAGTCCGGCGACCCGAGCAAGCAGGTTCGCTGCATCTACGTCGCCATCGGCCAGAAGGGCTCGACCATCGCCTCCGTGCGTGGCGCCCTCGAGGAGGCCGGCGCGCTGGAGTACACCACGATCGTGGCGGCCCCCGCGTCCGACAGCGCTGGCTTCAAGTACCTCGCCCCCTACACCGGCTCGGCCATCGGCCAGCACTGGATGTACGACGGCAAGCACGTCCTGATCGTCTTCGACGACCTGACCAAGCAGGCCGAGGCCTACCGCGCCGTGTCGCTGCTGCTGCGCCGCCCGCCGGGCCGCGAGGCCTACCCCGGTGACGTCTTCTACCTGCACTCCCGCCTGCTGGAGCGCTGCGCGAAGCTGTCCGACGACCTCGGCGCCGGCTCGATGACGGGTCTGCCGATCATCGAGACGAAGGCCAACGACGTCTCGGCGTTCATCCCGACCAACGTCATCTCGATCACCGACGGTCAGATCTTCTTGCAGTCCGACCTGTTCGCGGCCAACCAGCGGCCCGCGATCGACGTCGGTGTGTCGGTCTCCCGCGTCGGTGGCGCCGCCATGACGAAGGCGATGAAGGCCGTCACCGGCTCGCTCAAGGTCGACCTCGCGCAGTTCCGCGCGATGGAGGCGTTCGCGATGTTCGCCTCCGACCTCGACGCGGCCTCGCGCCAGCAGCTCGACCGCGGTCAGCGCCTGATGGCGCTCCTCAAGCAGCCGGCGTACTCGCCGTACCCGCTGGAGGAGATGGTCGTCTCGCTGTGGCTGGGGACGACCGGTCGCCTCGACAAGGTCCCGACGGTCGACGTGCTGAAGTTCGAGCGCGAGTTCCTCGACTACCTGCGCACTTCCAAGGCCGGGATCCTCTCGGGCATCCGCGAGACCCAGAAGTTCGAGGACTCCACCGAGTCCGAGCTGACGGCCGCCTACGAGCACTTCCTCGGCGAGTTCCAGACCTCGGAGGGCGGCTTCATCCGGGCCGGCCACGAGGAGTCGACCCCGCTCGGTGACGACGAGGTCGAGCAGGAGCAGATCGTCAAGCAGAAGCGGGGCTGACTCGTGGCTGCAGGATCGCTGCGCGAATATCGCGCGCGGATCAAGTCGGTCCAGTCGACCAAGAAGATCACCCGGGCCATGGAGCTCATCGCTGCGTCCCGCATCATCAAGGCGCAGCAGCGGGCCAATGCGGCTGCCCCGTACGCCCGTGAGCTCACCCGCGCGGTCTCGGCAGTGGCGACGTACTCCAACGTCGACCACCCGCTGACCACCGAGCCGGAGAACCCGACGCGGGCCGCGGTGCTGGTCGTGACCAGCGACCGCGGCCTCGCCGGGGCGTACTCCTCGAGCGTGATCCGTGAGGCCGAGAGCCTCGCGGGCAAGCTGCGCGCGGAGGGCAAGGACGTCGTCGTGTACGTCTCGGGCCGCAAGGGCGAGGCCTACTACAAGTTCCGCGGCCGCCCGGTCGTGCAGGCGTGGACCGGTCACTCCGACCAGCCCACCTACGACGTGGCCAAGGAGATCGGCGCGACGCTCATCGACGCCTTCCTCGCCGGCCGCGCCGAGGACGGCGGCGACGACGCCCACGGCGTCGACGAGGTCCACCTGGTCTACACCCGCTTCCGCTCCATGCTCGTGCAGGAGCCGGCGGCGGTGCGCCTGCTGCCGCTCGAGGTCGTCGAGGGGGAGGAGAAGCCCGCCGAGGGCGACGTCCTGCCGCTGTACGAGTTCGAGCCCTCCGCCGGCGAGGTCCTCGACGGCCTGCTTCCGCAGTACGTCGAGAGCCGGGTGTTCTACGCGCTCCTGCAGGCGGCCGCCTCCGAGCTGGCGGCCCGCCAGAAGGCGATGAAGTCGGCCACCGACAACGCCGAGGAGCTCATCAAGAAGTACACCCGGATCGCGAACCAGGCTCGCCAGGCCGGCATCACCCAGGAAATCAGCGAGATCGTCGGCGGCGTCAACGCCCTTGCCGACGCTCAGGCCGCGAACGACTGAGAACCCACGTAAAGGACTGAACAGATGACTGCAACGGTTGACGAGACGGTGTCCAAGTCTCAGGGCACCACGGGCCGCATCGCCCGGGTGATCGGCCCGGTCGTCGACGTGGAGTTCCCCGTCGACGCGATGCCCGAGATCTACAACAAGCTCGAGGTCGAGGTCACCCTCGGCGGCGAGACCACCACGCTTCCCCTCGAGGTGGCCCAGCACATCGGCGACGGCGTCGTGCGCGCCATCTCGCTGAAGCCGACCGACGGCCTCGTGCGTGGCCAGGGCGTCACCGACACCGGCTCGCCGATCTCGGTGCCGGTCGGTGACGTGACCCTCGGTCACGTCTACAACGCGACCGGCGACGTGCTCAACCTCGAGGAGGGGGAGACCTACGAGGTCAACGAGCGCTGGGGCATCCACCGCAAGGCGCCCGCCTTCGACCAGCTGGAGTCGAAGACCCAGATGTTCGAGACCGGCATCAAGGTCATCGACCTGCTGACGCCGTACGTCACCGGCGGCAAGATCGGCCTCTTCGGTGGTGCGGGCGTCGGCAAGACCGTCCTCATCCAGGAGATGATCGCCCGTGTGGCGAAGAACCACGGTGGTGTGTCGGTGTTCGCCGGTGTCGGTGAGCGCACCCGTGAGGGCAACGACCTGATCGTGGAGATGAAGGAGGCCGGCGTCTTCGACAAGGTCGCCCTGGTCTTCGGTCAGATGGACGAGCCGCCGGGCACGCGTCTGCGCGTGGCGCTCTCGGCGCTCACCATGGCGGAGTACTTCCGCGATGTGCAGAACCAGGACGTGCTGCTGTTCATCGACAACATCTTCCGGTTCACCCAGGCCGGCTCCGAGGTCTCGACCCTGCTGGGCCGGATGCCGTCCGCGGTGGGCTACCAGCCCAACCTCGCCGACGAGATGGGCACCCTGCAGGAGCGCATCACCTCCACGCGTGGTCGCTCGATCACCTCGATGCAGGCCATCTACGTCCCGGCCGACGACTACACCGACCCGGCGCCGGCCACGACGTTCGCCCACCTCGACGCGACCACCGAGCTCTCCCGTGAGATCGCCTCGCTCGGCATCTACCCTGCGGTGGACCCGCTGACGTCGACCTCGCGGATCCTCGACCCGCAGTACATCGGTCAGGCGCACTACGACTGCGCGATCCGGATCAAGCAGATCCTCCAGCGCAACAAGGAGCTCCAGGACATCATCGCGATCCTGGGCGTCGACGAGCTCTCGGAGGAGGACAAGATCATCGTCTCCCGGGCTCGCCGCATCCAGCGGTTCCTGTCGCAGAACACCTACGTCGCCAAGCAGTTCACCGGCATCGAGGGCTCGACGGTCCCCGTCTCGGAGACCATCGAGGCCTTCAACAAGATCGCCGACGGTGACTACGACCACGTGGCCGAGCAGGCGTTCTTCATGTGCGGCGGCCTCGACGACGTCGAGCGCAAGTGGGCCGAGATCCAGAAGAGCCTGTGACGCAGATGGCTGACGCACTGCACGTGGAGCTGGTCGCCGCTGACCGGACCGTCTGGTCCGGCGAGGCGAGCCAGGTGAGCGCGCGCACGGTCGAGGGAGACCTCGGCGTGCTGCGCGGTCACACCCCGCTTCTGTCGCTGCTGAGCCCGAGTCTGGTCGAGATCACCCCGGCCGCGGGCGCGAAGGTCTTCGCGTCGGTGGACGGCGGATTCATCTCGGTCGCAGGCGACCGGGTCTCGATCCTGGCCGAGCACATCGCGCTCGGCCAGGAGATCGACGCCGCCCGCGCCCGGGCCGACCTCGAGTCGGCCCAGGCCGCGGCCGGCGCCTCCGCAGAGTTCGACCCCGGCGTCCGCCTGGCCCAGGCCAGGCTCGACGCCGCGACCAAGGCATCCTGAGAACGGCGCTGAGGTCGATCCTGGATGGCATGGTGGGAGTGGCTGCTTGAAGTCGCCGGCTGTGCCCTCCTGCTCGTCCTGCTCTACGGCGCCTGTCTGATGGTGCGCCGCCGGGTCATCGCCCGGCACGGCGGAACCTTCGAGCTGAGCCACCGCGTCCGGGCCACCAGGCCCGGACGCGGTTGGATGCTCGGGGTCGGCCGCTACTCCGGAGCCACGCTGGAGTGGTTCCGGGTCTTCTCGCTCTCGCCGGTCCCCAAGCGGGTCTGGGACCGCACCGGGCTGGTCTACGTCTCCAGCCGGGACCCGCACGGCACCGAGCAGATGGCGCTGTATCCCGACCATCTGGTCGTCGAGTGCCGAACCCTGGACGGTGGGTTCGTGGAGCTCGCCATGTCCGCCGCCTCGCTGATCGGCTTCCAGGCGTGGCTCGAGTCGCGCAACCCCGGGACGGACTGGTCGCGCTGACCCCCGAGCCCTCGCCGCTGCGCAGTCGCAACGCCGTCTTCGCGGTGTTCGCGCTCAACGGCTTCCTCTTCGCCTCCTTCGTCTCCCGCCTGCCCGACATCCGCTCGGCGCTCGACCTCGACAACAGCCGGGTCGGCCTGCTGCTCCTGGCGGGCTCGCTCGGCACCCTGGTCATGCTGCCCTTCTCCGGCCGGCTGGTGGAGCGCTTCGGCGCCGCGGCCGTGGTCCGCTCCGGTGCGATCGCCCTGGCCGGCGGCCTGGTCCTGGCCGCGTTCGGTGCGACGGTGGTCCGGTGGTTTCCGCTGGCCGCCGTCGGCGTCCTCTTCCAGGGCGTCGGCATGAGCATCTGGGACGTGGCGATGAACCTCGAGGGCGCCGAGGTCGAGCGCCGGCTCCGGCGCACGATCATGCCGCGCTTCCACGCCGCGTGGAGCATCGGCTCGATCGCCGGCAGCGTGGTCGGCATCCCGATGGCGGCACTCTCGGTCCCGGTGGCGGTGCACCTGCTTTTGGTCGGTGTTCCGGCGTACGCCGGCGTCGTCGTGGCCTGCCGCGCGTTCCTGCCGGTCCACACCCATGCCGCCGAGCCGACCGCCCCAGGGGAGCGGCCACGCTCGGCATGGCGCGAGCCGCGCACCCTCCTCATCGGCGTGATGGTGCTCGCGTTCGCTGCCGTCGAGGGCTCGGCGAACGACTGGCTCTCGCTCGGCCTGATCGACGGCTACCACGTGCCGCACTGGGTCGGGGTCGCCGGCTTCTCGCTCTTCGTGGTCGCGATGACGTCGGGACGGCTCGCGGGTCCGGTCGCGCTCGACCGGTTCGGGCGCGCACCGATGCTGTGGGCATGCACCGCCGCCGGCCTGGTCGGCGTCCTGCTCACCGTGTACGGCGGGCACCTGGCCGTCGCGGCCATCGGCATCGTGATCTGGGGACTGGGCGCCTCGCTCGGCTTCCCGGTCGGCATGAGCGCAGCCGCCGACGAGCCGGGCCGGGCGGCTGCGCGGATGAGCGTGGTCTCCACGATCGGCTACGGCGCGTTCCTGATCGGGCCGCCGTTCCTCGGCGCCCTCGGCGACCGGATCGGCACGCTGCAGGCGCTGCTGGTGGTGGCGATGCTGATGGTGCCCGCCGCGGTGAGCGTCCTGGCCGCCCGACCGCCGCGCGCTCGCGCTGTCGTCTAGCGCTGCCTAATGGTCGCCGCCGGGCACCCACAGCACGTCGCCGCGCTCGCGGTTGGCGTGCCGGGCGAGGATGAACAGCAGGTCGCTGAGCCGGTTGAGGTAGGTGATCGCGAGGGGGTTCATCGTCTCGCCGTGCTCGGCGTGGGCGGCCCAGGCGGCTCGCTCGGCGCGACGGGCGACGGTCCGGGCCAGGTGCAGGTACGCCGCCCCGGGCGTCCCGCCGCTGAGGATGAAGCTGCGCAGCTTCTCCAGGTCCTCGTTGTAGTGGTCGCACCACTGCTCGAGCCGGTCGACGTACTCCTGCTCGACGCGCAGCGGCGGATACTCCGGCTCGGGCACGACCGGCGTGGCGAAGTCGGCGCCGACATCGAAGAGGTCGTTCTGGATCCGGGTGAGCACGGTGACGACGTCCTCGTCGAGGTCGCCCATCGCGATGGCGACGCCGATGGCGGCATTGGTCTCGTCGACGTCGGCGTAGGCAGCCAGTCGCAGATCGGTCTTCCGGGTCACGCTCATGTCCCCGAGGCGCGTCTGGCCGCCGTCGCCGGTACGGGTGTAGATGCGGGTGAGGTTGACCATGGCCCGACTCTATCGGCGCCACGTCCGGGCGAGTGCGATGCAACCTCAGCGGTCCCTGGCGGCGTCGTGGTGGGTGAGAAGCGGCCCGTTTGTGGGTATGGGGTGCTGAGGTCTCAGAAACAGGAGCCAGTCATGGAGATCTACGCCGACGGTCCGACGCTGATTCTCGCCGGGGACTTCGATGTGCGCAGCACCTGGGAGGCGCGCACCGCGATCTATGACCACCTCGAGGCCCACGACGAGGACGTGATCCTCGACCTGAGCCAGGTCGCCACGATCGACGTCACCGCGCTCAGGGTGCTGGCCGTCGCGACGCGCTATGCCCTGGGCCACGGACACCATCTGCTGCTGCGCGGCTGCCGCCCCGCCGTCCGCCGGATGCTGCATCTCTCCCGCCTCATCCGCGTGCTGGAGGTGGAGCGGAGGGCGGCCTCGGCATGAGCGATGGCGGAGTGGGATATTCCACATCGCCACGGGTTACCAGCCGGTAGACGACGCTCTAGCCTCGTCTCATGAGCAGCGAGAAGTCCGCGAAGGATCGCACGCCGAAGGATCGGCCCTGGGTCATGCGCACGTACGCCGGCCACTCCACGGCCGAGGCGTCGAACGCGCTCTATCGCACCAACCTCGCCAAGGGCCAGACCGGCCTCAGCGTGGCCTTCGACCTGCCCACCCAGACCGGCTACGACCCCGACAGCCCGCTGGCCAAGGGTGAGGTCGGGAAGGTCGGCGTGCCGGTCCCGCACCTGGGGGAGATGCGCAAGCTCTTCGACCAGATCCCGCTCACCGAGATGAACACCTCGATGACGATCAATGCCACGGCGATGTGGCTGCTCGCGATGTACCAGGTCGTGGCGGAGGAGCAGAACCCGGACCTGTCGCCGGAGGAGGTCGCCGCGCAACTGGCGGGCACCACCCAGAACGACATCATCAAGGAGTACCTCTCGCGCGGGACCTACGTCTTCCCGCCGGAGCACTCCCTGCGCCTGATCAGCGACATGATCGCCTACACCGTCCACCAGATCCCCAAGTGGAACCCGATCAACATCTGCAGCTACCACCTGCAGGAGGCCGGCGCGACGCCGGTGCAGGAGATCGCCTACGCGATGTGCACCGCGATCGCCGTCCTGGACCAGGTGAAGGCCTCGGGCCAGGTGAGCGAGGACGACTTCGAGAAGGTCGTCGGCCGGATCTCCTTCTTCGTCAACGCCGGCGTGCGCTTCGTCGAGGAGATGTGCAAGATGCGCGCGTTCGTCGAGTTGTGGGACGAGATCACGCGCGAGCGCTACGGCGTTCAGGACGAGAAGATGCGCCGCTTCCGCTACGGCGTGCAGGTCAACTCCCTGGGCCTGACCGAGGCTCAGCCGGAGAACAACGTCCAGCGGATCGTGCTGGAGATGCTGGCGGTCACGCTGTCGAAGAAGGCGCGCGCCCGCGCCGTCCAGTTGCCCGCATGGAACGAGGCGCTGGGACTGCCGCGCCCCTGGGACCAGCAGTGGTCCCTGCGCCTGCAGCAGGTGCTCGCCTTCGAGTCCGACCTCCTGGAGTACGACGACATCTTTGACGGCTCGCCCGTCATCGAGGCGAAGGTCCGCGAGCTGATCGACGGCGCCAAGGCCGAGATCGACCGGGTCCAGGCCATGGGCGGCGCCATCGCCGCGGTCGACTCCGGCTACATGAAGTCCGAGCTGGTCTCCTCCCACGCGCGCCGCCGCGCCGCGATCGAGGCGGGCGAGGAGGTCATCGTCGGGGTCAACAAGTTCGAGACCACCGAGCCCTCACCGCTCACCGCGAACCTCGACGAGGCCATCATGGTCGCCGACCCGAAGGCCGAGGAGGCCGCGCTCGCCTCGGTGGCGGCGTGGAAGGCTCAGCGCGACCAGGCCGAGGTCGAGGAGGCGCTCGCCGCGCTCGCGGCCGCCGCCAAGACCGACGAGAACCTCATGACGGCGACACTCGCGGCGGCCCGTGCGGGCGCGACGACGGGGGAGTGGGCCGCCACCCTGCGCGAGGTGTTCGGGGAGTTCCGTGCCCCGACCGGGGTCTCCGGGGCCGTCGGCGTCGCCGACGCCGGAGAAGCCCTCACCGCCGTGCGCGAGCGGGTGAAGGCCACCGGCGAGGAGCTCGGCGGTCGGCTGCGCGTGCTCATCGGCAAGCCCGGTCTGGACGGCCACTCCAACGGCGCCGAGCAGATCGCCGTCCGCGCCCGCGATGCCGGCTTCGAGGTCATCTACCAGGGCATCCGGCTCACCCCCGACCAGATCGTGTCCGCGGCCGTCGCCGAGGACGTTCACCTGGTCGGGCTCTCGATCCTCTCCGGGTCGCACATGGAGCTGGTCCCCGACGTGCTGGCCAAGCTGCGTGAGGCCGGGCTGGGCGACGTACCCGTCATCGTCGGCGGGATCATCCCCGACTCCGACGGCCGGGCGCTCAAGGAGCTGGGCGTCGCGGCGGTCTACACCCCCAAGGACTTCGGCCTGACCGAGATCATGGGCGGCTTCGTGGACGTGATCCGTAAGGCCAACGACCTGGACTGACCACGGTCCGCGTGCCGGTCTCGCGCTGGGCGGCCTCGCCGGATGACCGCTGACGGTCGCGCCGAACGAATCACAGACAGGCTCAGAAGAGCCGGTCCTCGGCGTCGTCCAGGCCCCGCAGGGCGTCGTAGTCGACCACCGCGCAGGTGATGCCGCGATCCTGGGCCAGCACGCGGGCCTGGGGCTTGATCGCCTGGGCGGCGAAGATGCCACGGACCGGGCCGCCCGAGGTCAGGAGCGGGTCGCGGTTGAGCAGCTCGAGGTAGCGGGTGAGCTGCTCGACGCCGTCGATCTCGCCCCGCCGCTTGATCTCGACCGCCACCGACAGCCCGCCGGCGTCGCGGCACATCAGGTCGACCGGGCCGATGGCGGTGGGGAACTCGCGGCGTACCAGCGTCAGGCCCGGCGCCAGGGTGGCCGGGTGATCGGCGAGCAGCTCCTGGAGGTGCTTCTCGACGCCGTCCTTCTGCAGGCCGGGGTCGATGCCGAGCTCGTGGGAGGAGTCGTGCAGGACCTCCTCGATGAGGATGCGCAGGGTGTCGTCGGTCTTGGAGATCACCGTCCACTCGGCGCGGCCGTCCTCGCCGACCCCCTCGCGCAGCGTGCACGGCGGAGACATCCAGTTCAGCGGCTTGTAGGACCCGCCGTCGGAGTGCACGAGCACCGACCCGTCCGCCTTGATCATGAGCACCCGCGTCGCCATCGGCAGGTGGGCGGTCAGGCGCCCGGCGTAGTCGACCTGGCAGCGCGCAACGACGAGTCTCACGGGCGTCGAATCTACAGTGGTGAGCATGCTCATCCGGCATGCGACCCGGTCCGATCTCGACCTCCTGGCGCAGATCGAGGCCGCCGCGGCCTCGCTGTACGTCGAGCTCTTCGGGCCGACGGGTTGGGGCTCGCCCCCGACGGGGCGCGCGCGTGCCCAGGCGCCCGGGTTCCTGCTCGTCGCAGCGGACGGCGAGGAGGGTGCGCCGTACGGGTTCGCGCACGTCCTCGAGGTCGAGCGGCAGGCGCATCTGGAGCAGGTCTCGGTCCACCCCGACCATCAGCGCGTGGGAGTGGGCAGCGCGCTCGTCGCCGCCGCTGGGCGCGAAGCCGCCGCCCGCGGCCACCGCGAGCTCACCTTGATGACCTATCTCGAGGTGCCGTGGAACGCACCTCTCTACGCGCGACTCGGCTTCGCCCCGATCGAGCCTCGGAATCGGTTCGAGCACGAGCTCGCCCGGATCGAGCGTCGGCTCGGGCTGGAGGAGCACGGCCCGAGGGTGCTGATGGTGGCGTCCGCCACACGAGAGGGGGTTACCAGCGAGTAGCGCCATCGGGGATGATTCCGCTCATGACCGAGCTGACGACCGAGCAGATCGCCCAGAGCCTGATCTACCCGTACCTGAACCACGCGGTGAAGTTCCTCCAGGACGACTACGCCACCGCCGCCGACATCGACAACGGCATGCGGTTCGGTTGCGGCTACCCCGTGGGCCCGCTGGCCTACCTGGACAGCGTCGGTGCGGCCGCGGTGCGGGACGCGCTCGCGGTCAGGTACGCCGAGACCGGCGACAACCTGCACAAGCCGGTCGAGCTGCTCGACAGGGTCGCCGATGAGGGCGGCTCGTTCACCGCGGGGGCTGACGCTGCCGGCGCTGTGGCGCCGCAGCTCAAGCACGAGATCGCCACGGTCGGCGTGGTCGGCACCGGCACCATGGCCAGCGGCATCGTCCAGGTCTTCGCCCAGGCCGGGTACGACGTGGTCTTCGTCGGCCGGAGCCAGGACAAGCTCGATGGCGTCCTCGGCTACATCACCAAGAACCTCGACCGCGCGATCTCCCGCGGCAAGGCGACCGAGGACGACAAGCAGGCCATCCTCGGCCGGCTGACCGGCGCCACGGAGCGCAGCGCGCTGGCGCAGGTGGACATCGTCGTGGAGGCGATCGCCGAGGACCTCGCGATCAAGACCGAGCTGTTCACCGACCTGGACGCGATCCTCAAGCCGGGCGCGATCCTGGCGACCACCACCAGCAGCCTGCCGATCACCCAGCTCGCGGAGACCACCAACCGGCCCGGCGACGTCATCGGCATGCACTTCTTCAACCCGGCTCCGGTCATGAAGCTGGTCGAGATCGTCACCACCACGCATACCAGCCCCGAGGTCGACGACACCGTCAAGGCGCTCACCGCGAGGGTCGGCAAGGTGGGCGTCAGCTGTGGCGACCGGGCAGGCTTCATCGTCAACGCGCTGCTCTTCCCCTACTTGAACGACGCCATCAAGCTCGCCGAGTCAGGGGTCGGGCTCGGCACCATCGACGCCGCGATCAAGGAGCAGGTCGGCTTCCCGATGGGTCCCTTCGAGCTGCTCGACGTGGTCGGCAACGACGTGTCCCTGGCGATCCAGAAGGAGCTGTACGCCGAGTTCAAGGAGCCTGGTCTCGCGCCGGCCGAGACGCTCGAGCAGAAGGTCGCCGAGGGCCGGCTCGGTCGCAAGAGCGGCGAGGGCTTCCACACCTACTGACCGACCGCCGAGCACGCCGCTCGGCCACCGACACGAAGAGCCGGGCACCCCGAGTGTCCGGCTCTCCGTTCTCGTGGGTACCTGCCGGTCCATGAGCGTCGAGACCGGCCGGATCACCACGAACATCCCCGCGCGACTCGATCGGCTGCCGTGGGCGCGATGGCATTGGCTCATCGTGATCGGTCTCGGCACGGTCTGGATCCTCGATGGCCTCGAGGTCACGATCGTCGGCTCGATGTCCGATGCCCTCAAGCCGCACAGCACCGGCCTGGGGATGACCGGCTGGGACATCGGCTTCGCAGGTGCGTCCTACGTCGCCGGCGCGTGCGTGGGTGCGCTGTTCTTCGGGCAGCTGACCGATCGCTTCGGCCGCAAGCGGCTCTTCCTGGTGACCCTCGGCGTCTACACGTGCGCGACGGTGCTCACGGCCTTCTCGATGAACCCGACGTGGTACTTCGTGGCCCGGTTCCTGACCGGCACCGGCATCGGCGGTGAGTACGCCGCCATCAACTCAGCGATCGACGAGCTGATCCCGGCCCGCTACCGCGGCCGCATCGACGTCGCCATCAACGGCTCGTTCTGGGTCGGAGCCGCCGCCGGGTCCCTGCTCACGATCCCGCTGCTGGACCCGCACGTGGTCGACGCGCGCTACGGCTGGCGGCTGGCGTTCGGCCTGGGCGCCGTGCTCGCCGTGGGCATCCTGGTGGTGCGCCGCAGCGTGCCCGAGTCGCCGCGCTGGCTGTTCATCCACGGCCGCGACGAGGAGGCCGAGCGGATCGTGCGCAGCGTCGAGCACACCGTCGCCGACGAGACCGGACAGCGCCTCGAGGACGTGGACGAGTCGATCACGATCCGGCAGCGGCGCTCGATCGGCTTCGGCACCATCGCGCGCACGGTGATCACCCGCTATCCCCGGCGTACCGTGCTGTGCTTCAGCCTGTTCGTCGGGCAGGCGTTCCTCTACAACGCGTTCTTCTTCACCTACGGCGACACCCTCTCGACGTTCCTGGGGGTGAAGCAGACCGGGTGGTATCTCGCGGTGTTCGCGGTCAGCAACTTCCTGGGCGCGCTGCTGCTTAGCCCGCTCTTCGATCGGGTCGGGCGGGTCAAGATGATCACCGCCACCTACGTGATCTCCGGGCTGCTGCTGGCGTTCACGGGCATGATCCTGGGCAACCTGTCGGCCACGACGCTGACGATGATGGGCGCGATCGTCTTCTTCCTCGCCTCGGCCGGCGCCAGCGCTGCCTACCTCACCGCGAGCGAGGTCTTCCCGATGGAGACGCGTGCGCTGTGCATCGCGTTCTTCTACGCCGTCGGTACGGCGGCGGGCGGCATCAGCGGGCCGCTCTTCTTCGGCTGGCTGATCGACCGCGCCTCCGGCGACAAGGACATCACCGCGATCGCGATCGGCTACTTCGTCGGGGCGGGCCTCATGGTGGCCGGTGGCCTCGTCGAGGCGTTCCTCGGCGTCAAGGCGGAGGGCCGTTCCCTGGAGAGCATCGCCCAGCCGCTGACAGCCGACGACGACACGGGGGAGGATGGCCCGCATGCAGAGCAGCAGGCTGGAGGCCTTCAGCGACGGGGTCCTGGCGATCATCATCACCATCATGGTGCTGGAGCTGCACGCTCCTAAGGACGCCACCCTTCACGCCCTGTGGAACTCCCAGACGGGCATCAGCCTGCTGACCTACCTGCTCAGCTTCGTCTACGTCGGGATCTACTGGTCCAACCACCACCACCTCTTCCAGGTGGTGCGGCACGTCGACGGCATCGTGCTGTGGGCCAACCTGCACCTGCTGTTCTGGCTCTCGTTGTACCCGTTCACCACCAACTGGATGGACCGTGAGCACCTCGCGCTGACCCCGACCGTCGTGTACGGCATCAACCTGCTCGGCGCGGCCGTGGCCTACTTCATCCTGGTCCAGGCCATCCGCCGCCTGCCCACCAGCGGCCACTTCGACGAGGTCTTCGGCAAGGACTGGAAGGGCAGGATGTCGGCGGTGCTGTACGCCGTGGGCATCGGCCTGGCGTTCATCACCCCGTGGCTGGCCATCGTGCCCTTCGTCGCGGTCGCGCTGATGTGGCTGATCCCCGACCGCCGCGTCGAGCGCTGGCTCCAGGAGCAGGAGCAGATGCCCCGGCCCTGACCTGGCCCCATCGCCTACGCTGGGTCCATGGGTGGTGTTGTCCTGCTGATCGTGATCGCGGCGATCGTCGGTGTGGTCATGGTCAGTCGCAAGCGCAGCCGCGAGGCGGCGATCGAGCGCGCGCGACGCGAGCTGGAGCCGGTCAAGAAGCTGGCCCTGGAGGACGTCACCGCGCTGGGCGACCAGTTGCGCGACCTCGATGTGGCGACGGCCGGCAAGGCGCTCGACGAGGGCACCCGCTCGGACTACCAGCGTGCTCTGGACGCCTATGAGGCGGCGGGGCAGGCCGGCGAGGCGATGACGAAGCCCGAGGACATCAGTCACGTCACCAAGATCGTCGAGGACGGCCGCTACGCCATCGCGTGCGTGCGGGCGCGGCTGGCCGGAGAGCCGCTGCCGACGCGCCGGCCGGCGTGCTTCTTCGACCCGCGCCACGGTGTCTCGGTCACCGACGTGCCGTGGGCGCCCTCAGGTGGGGCGGTGCGCGACGTACCTGCCTGTGCGCTGGATGCCGAGCGGGTCAGGGCCGGGGCGGAGCCGGACGTCCGCCAGGTGATGGTCGGCTCGCGCCGCGTGCCCTATTGGGAGGGCGGGCGCGCCTACCGGCCCTACGCGGCCGGCTACTTCGGCGGGTTCTCCTTCCTGGACTGGATGTTCATGGGCTTCATGTTCGAGGGCCTCGGTGACGGCCTCGGCGCGCTCGCCGCCGGCCTCGGTGAGGGCATCGGCGACATCGCCGGTGGCATCGGGGACGGGATCGGCGACATCGGCAGCGGCCTGGGCGACGTGTTCGGCGGCATCGGGGACGGGATCGGCGACCTGTTCGACGGCTTCGACCTGTGACCCAGGGCCTCCACACCCTCCAGTACGGCGAGAGCGGCACCCCGATCGTCTTCCTGCACGGCCTGTTCGGGCAGGGCCGCAACTGGAACACGATCGGCAAGGCGCTGCTGCCCGACCACCGGGTCACGCTCGTCGACCTGCCCAACCACGGTCGCTCGCCGTGGACGGAGCGGATCGACTACCCCCAGATGGCCGACACGGTCGCCGGCGAGGTGATCCGGGCGCTCGGGCCCGTGTGCCTGGTGGGCCACTCGATGGGCGGCAAGGTGGCCATGATGCTCGCGCTGCGTCATCCCGAGCTGATCGAGCGACTCGTCGTGGCCGACATCGCCCCGGTGGCCTATCCCAGCGCGCGCGAGTTCACCGGCTACATCCGTGCGCTCCAGGACCTCGACCTGAGCGGCATCACGACCCGCGAGGACGCCGATGCGGCGCTCGCGCCAGCGGTTCCGGCCGCATCGGTGCGCGCGTTCCTGCTGCAGAACCTGCGGCGCCAGGGCGACTCGTGGCGTTGGCAGCCGAACCTCGAGGTGCTCGACCGCGACATCGAGCGGCTTGCCGGCTGGCCGGAGGAGGCAGCTGCCTCGGCGCCGTACCCGGGACCGGTGCTGTGGGTGGCGGGGGCCACCTCGGACTACATCAGGCCCGAGTACGACCAGACGATGCGGGCGCTGTTCCCGCACTACCGCAAGGTGAGGATCAAGGGCGCCGGGCACTGGGTTCACTCGGAGCAGCCCGAGGTCTTCATCGAGCTCCTGCGACGTTTCCTGACGCCCTGAGGACCGGCGGCTCTCAGCCGCCTGCAACGAATCCCTCGCGCTGCGGCGTGTGTCGTGCATGGATGTACGGGTGAGAGATCGACCCGTCACCGTCGCGGCGCCGCCGTTCGACGAGTGGGTAGCGGCGCGCGCGCCGGCGCTGCTGCGCTTCGCCTATCTCCTCACCGGCTCGCAGAGCGAGGCCGAGGACGCCGTGCAGAGTGCTCTGGAGCGCGCTCTGGCCCGTTGGTCCCGGATCGCGCACACCGACGATCCGGACATGTACGTGCGCCGGATGATCGTCAACGAGCACGTGTCGTTGTGGAGGCGCTGGCGGCGACGGGTGTCACCGGTCGCGGTCGTGCGGGACGCAGCCCCCCGCCAGGGCGCGGACGGCGGGGACGGCGGGGACCCGGCGGCGCAGGTGGCGAGCACCGACGCGGTCCGGCGGCTGTGTGCGTGCCTGCCCCCGGCACAGCGCGCTGCCGTGATCCTGCGGTTCTACCAGGATCTGGACTACCGCGAGATCGCGGCGCTGCTGGGGTGTGCCGAGGCGACAGCGCGCTCGCACGTGCATCGAGCGCTCGAGGCCTTGCGGCGCGAGCTGGCCGAGGAGGAGCACGATGACTGATCCGGAGCGGTCCTTGCGCGAGGAGCTCGCGCGGATCGCGGAGGAAGTGGAGACGGGCGTGCCGCTGGCTCAGCGGGCGCGGGCAGCGCGCCGACGGCGTGGCCGCCGCTCGGTGGCGCTGGGCGCCGCCGCCGTGGTGGTCCTGGCGTTCGGCGGCGCTCTCCCCCTGCACGGAGCTGGCTCCGCGCCGAGCGGGGACGTTCCGGCGCAGCGGGCGACCGATGGCAGCGCCGCCGCTCGCGGAAGCTATCGGCTCGAGCTGTGGCAGGGGCTGGGCGTCTACGTGCCCGCGACGTGGGGATGGGGCGGTGCGCCCGGCGCGTGCGGGGTCGGCCCGACCGTCGGTCCCGACGGCCATCGACTGAGCGCCAGCGAGATCGCCAGCGGTGTGCTCAGCGGCTACGTCGGCAGACCGGTCGACCAGGCGGGGCCGTGCACCGCCTCCGAACGGTCGACGCCCCGGACGCCGTACGCCTGGCTCGGTGCCGACGTCCACGTCGGAGTCGTCGACCTGGGCGACGGCTGGGTGCAGGAGACCCGTGCGGTGGCCGGGACCACCGTCACCGTGGCGAGCAACGATCCTTCCCTGCGCGAGGAGATCCTCTCCTCCGCGCACTCGGTGAGCTTCCCCGAGTGCCCGGTGAGCATGAGCGAGCCTCCGCACCCCGCACAGCGCGGCGCCGGGCAGTTCTCCCCGGTCTCGCTGACGGTGTGCGCCTACGCGCCGATCACGCGGACCGCGTCGGGCGGCAGCGGCGCCTACCGACTCCTGTACGGCGAACACCTGCCCGCCGGGCACGCCAAGGAGCTGGCCGACGCCGTGGCGAAGGCTGCGCCGCTGGGGCAGTTCAGCTGCTTCGGCGCCTCGGGCGGGGAGTGGGCCCTGCTGCACCTGGCCGCCAACGGCGGTCAGAGCCGCGACTACGTCGTCGACCTCTCGTGCCCGAGCATCGCCGACGCGAGAGGACTCCAGCGCCGTCTGACCTCGGCCGACGTCCTGCCGTGGGCGGTGGACGGGGTGAACGCGGTGCTGCACGCGAACGCTCTGATCGACGTGCCGGGCCGGCTCATCGGCCCGTGAGCGGCTGCTCGCCTCCAGCCTGACGAGCCCGGTAGGCCGCCACGGCGTTGCGGTTGCCGCAGCCGACGGAGCAGAACCTCTTGGACCGGTTGCGGGAGAGATCGAGGACGATGCCGGCGCAGTCCGCGTCCGCGCACAGGCCCAGGCGCGAGCACTCGTCGTCGCGGATGACGTCGATCATCGCCATCGCGGTCTCCACCGCGATCTGGACCGCGAACGGCGCATCGGCCGGCTCCGCGTGGATGTGCCAGTCGAGCCGGTCGTGCCGGACCAGGCGGGGGACCGCCCGCGCCTCGGCCAGGATCTCGTTGACGAGCCCGGCCGCCTCGTCGCGCGGCGCCGTCAACAGCAGCCGCAGTCGCGGTCGCAGCGCGCGGACCGCCTGCAGCTCAACGCCGGTCCCGTCGTAGCGGCCGCTGTACTCCCAGCGGGCGCGGAACGCGCCGAGGGCCTGGATCGAGCCGAGCGCGTCCTCCGGCTCATCCTCGCCGTTGACGAGCTCGACGGCGGCCTGGAGGGCGACCTCGGTGTCATGGGTGAATACCACGTTGACAGATTACCCGATCGCGGCCTAGCGTCATGAGTCATGGAGACCGTGACCGATGACGTGGCAACCGTCACCCGCGCTGAGCGGCTCGGCGGCGGCCTCCTGCTGGCGGTGCTCTCGGCGGTGAGCTTCAGCGCGTCCGGGTCGATCGCGAGCAGCCTGTTCGCGACCGGCTGGACGCCGGGCGCCGTCGTCCTGGTGCGTGTCGGCCTGGCCGCCCTGGTGCTGGCACCCTTCGGCCTTCGCGCCCTGCGTGGCCATGCGGGGGCACTGCGGTCACAGGCGCCCGCCCTGCTGCTGTACGGCGTCCTCGCCGTGGCCGGCGCGCAGTTCTGCTACTTCTCCGCCGTCGAGCACATGCAGGTCGGCCCCGCGATCCTGATCGAGTACACCGCTCCCGCGGCCGTCGTGGTGTGGCTGTGGCTCCGACACGGCCAGCGGCCCGCGCCGCTCACGCTGGGCGGCGCGGCGCTGGCAGCGCTCGGCCTCGTGCTCGTGCTCGACATCCTCGGTGGGGGAGCAGGCCTCAGTGTCGTCGGCGTGCTGTGGGCGCTGGGCGCCATGCTCGGTGCGCTCACGTACTTCATCCTGAACGCCGAGGGCGGCATCCAGCTGCCCTCGATCGCGCTCGCGTGGCTGGGGCTGGTGATCGGGACCGCCGTGTTCGGGCTGCTGGGGCTGCTCCACCTGATGCCGATGCATGCCACCCCCGACCCGGCGCGCCTCGCCGGCGCCCACGTCCCATGGTGGCTGGCGGTCCTCGCGCTGGGCACCGTCACCGCCGCCCTGGCCTATGCCAGCGGGATCGCCGCCGGCCGGATCCTCGGCGCCCGGCTCGCGAGCTTCGTCGCGCTGCTCGAGGTGGTCTTCAGCGTCGTCTTCGCCTGGCTCCTGCTCGACGAGCTCCCGCACCTGGTCCAGCTCGCCGGCGGAGCGCTGATCCTCGCCGGCGTCGTCGCCGTCAAGGCCGGCGAGCCGGCCTCCGAGCCGGCGCCCGAGCCGGCACGGGAGTAGGCCGCGCGAGGGCCGCGCACGGGCGGATCGCTCAGCGGTCGTCCTGGGCGCGCACGAACACCTCACGCACCAGCATGAGGATCGCCGCGGCGGTCGGGATGGCCAGCAGCGCCCCGACGACACCGAGGAGCGAGGCGCCGACCAGCGCCGCGATGACTGTCACGACCCCGGGCACGTCCACCGAGCGCGACATGATCCGCGGATAGATCACGTAGTTCTCGAACTGCTGGTAGGCGATGTAGAAGACAGCGGCGATCACACCGGTCTGCACCGAGTCGGTGAAGCAGATCGCGGTCACGATGACCGCCCCGATGGTCGCGCCGATCATCGGAATGACGTCGGTGACCATCACGACGAAGGCCAGCGCGACGGCGTACTGGCTCATCCCGATCGCGAACAGGAACACCAGCGAGGAGATCCCGGCGCAGAGCGCGATCAGGAAGGCGCCGGAGACATAGCCGCCGATGCCCTCGAACATCCGGTTGCCGAGCCGGGTGGCCCGGTCGCGGCGCGAGGCGGGCGTGAGGCTGTAGACGGCCGTCTTGGTCTTCTCGAAGGAGGCGAGGAAGTACAACGTCATCACGGTGATGACGAACGCGTTCGCCAGTGCGCCGAGGACCTTGATGCCGATCCCGAGGACGCCGCCGAAGACCTTGCTGACGAAGTCGCCGCCGGTGACGAACCCGTTGATCTTCTCGATCACGTGGTACTGGTCGTCCAGCGACCGGATCCGGTGGTTGTGCTGCAGCCGGTCGAGCCAGTCCGGGGCGTTGCGGCCGATCGCGCTGACCTGGTCGGCGATCACCGGGACGAACGCCACCAGGAAGAGCGCCAGCACCGCGACGACGCCGACGATGACCACGAGCACCGCCATGGAGCGGCGCAGCCCTCGGCGTTCGAGCAGCCGCACCAGGGGATCGAGGCCGGCGGCGATGAAGAGCGAGACGACGATCTCGATCAGCACGCCGCTGATCGTCATGACGACCTTGCCCACCAGGAGGGCGGTCAGCAGCCCCAGGCCGCCGAGGAGCCCCATCATGTACGGCGCTCGGCGGTCGAACGGTCGGCCGGGCCTGCCCAGTGCCGGCTCGTCCTCGGGCTCGGGGCCCAGCACGGCGGCCTCGCCCTCAGCTGGCTCGCCGAGCTCCTCGGTCGGCTCGGAGGCCTGCACTCACTCGCCCTTGGACTTCGTGGTCGTCGGCTCGTCCGCGTCGTCCTTGCCGAACCCGGCGACCAGCTCGCTGAGCGATGCCAGCTGCGCGGTGATCGCGTCGCGACGCTTGGCCATCCGCTCCACCTCGGCCCTGATCTTGGCGAGCGCGCGCTCGGCCTCGGCGTGGCCGGCGGTGGAGATGGTCTCGGCCTGGGCGCGCGCGCTGGCGACCAGCTGGTCGGCCTCGCGCCTGGCGCGGGCGATGAGCGACTCCGACTCCGCCTCGGCCTGGACGCGCTGCTCGGCGATCTGCGCCGAGGCCTGCCGGGCGCGCTCCTCAGCGGCAGCGGCCCGCGCCTCTGCCTCCTCGACCAGGCGGCGGGTCTCGGCCATCGAGCTGTTGTGGTGGTCGGTGGCCTCGCGGGCGAGCCGCTCCTTCTCCACCGCGAGCATGCGGCGGGCCTCCTGCACCTCGCGGTCGGCCCCGGCACGCGCCTGCTCGACCTCGCGCTGGGTGGCGGCCCGCAGCTCGGTCGTCTCCTGCTGGGCGGCCAGACGGAGCTGGTCGGCCTCGCGCTTCGCGGAGGCGAGGTGGTCCTCGGCCTCGCTGCGGGCGAGGACGCGCTCCTGCTCGGCCTGCGCGGTGACACGGGCGCGGTGGTCGTCCATCTCCTGGTAGTGCGCCTTGCGCATCTCCTCGACCTCACGCTTCGCCTCCGCCTTGAGGGCGGCGGCGTCGCGGCTGGCGGCGGAGAGGATGTCGTCGGCGTCGCGCTCGGCGGCCGACTTGATCTCGGCAGCCTCCTCCTCGGCGATGCGCAGGAGGGCGGAGGCCCGGCCGCCGAGACCGGCGTAGGAGGGGTTCGTGTGCTCGGCCAGCTCCTCGCGCAGGCTCGCGACCTCCTTCTCCAGCTCCGCGACGCGCTGCTGGGCGCTCTGCGCCGCGCTGTGGGCGGCGCCGTGGGCGGTCGTCAGCTGCTGGATGCGGGCATCCACAACGGCCGGGTCGTAGCCGCCGCGGCGCACGACGGGCAACGGTGCGGAGGACACGCCGGGCACCGCAGCCGGTACGCCGGCCCCGGGGCGTGCCGGTGTACCGGTCGGACGCGGCGGGGGAGTGCTCGAGGCGCGCGGGGCTCCGGACGGCGCAGCGGCGGCACCCGCAGGCGCGCTGGCAGGCGGCGTGCTGGTCACGCGCGGCAACACACGGGTCTCCTCGGCGTCGGCGGCTGCCGCCTTCGCCTCGTCCGAGGCGGGCCGCTGGGCGCCCTGAGCGCCCTGGGCGCCGGCCTTCCCCTGACCGGAGCGGGCGGCCGCACGGGTGCCCTCGGCGGACGCCTGCGGCTCGTCGTCGAAGATGGACAGGCCCTGATCGCTCATGGTCGGTGGTACCTCTTCCTTGCCGTGTGGGAGACGTTCGCGGAGCTGTCCCAAGCGTCCCACATCCGAGGCGGTGAAACGGCGAGGGCCGTCCCGGGTGAGTCCCCGGGACGGCCCTCGCGATGCCGTCGTCGCGCGCGGTCAGACGCCGCGGAACAGGTTGATCTTGTCCAGGTGCTTCTCGCGCATCTCCTGGTCGAGCACGCCCAGGCCCTCCTGCGGAGCGAGGGTCAGGACGCCGACCTTGCCCTGGTGCTTGTTCTGGTGCACGTCCAGCGCCGCCTGGCCAACGTCGGCCAGGGTGTAGGTCTTCGACAGGGTGGGGTGGATCTTGCCCTTGGCGATGAGGCGGTTGGCCTCCCACGACTCGCGGTAGTTGGCGAAGTGGCTGGAGATGATCCTCTTGAGGTTCATCCACAGGTAGCGGTTGTCGTACTCGTGCATGTAGCCGGTGGTCGAGGCACACGTGGTGATGGTGCCGCCCTTGCGGGTGACGTAGACCGAGGCGCCGAAGGTCTCGCGGCCGGGGTGCTCGAAGACGATGTCGATGTCCTCGCCGCCGGTGAGCTCACGGATCCTCTTGCCGAGGCGCTGCCACTCCTTGGGGTTCTGCTGGGTGCCGTCCTCGTTCCAGAACTGCCACTTCTCCTCGGAGCGGTTGATCACCAGCTCGGCGCCCATGTTGCGCACGATCTGGGCCTTCTCCTCGTTCGAGACCACGCAGATGGGAGTGGCGCCGCCGTTGAGGGCGTACTGGGTGGCGAAGCCTCCCAGACCGCCGGAGGCGCCCCAGATCAGGACGTTGTCGCCCTGCTTCATCGCGCCGCCGTTCTTGGAGACCAGCTGACGGTAGGCGGTGCAGTTGACCAGCCCGGGGGAGGCCGCCTCCTCCCAGGTCAGGTGCTCGGGCTTGGGCATGAGCTGGTTGGCCTTGACCATGGCGACCTCGGCCAGACCGCCGAAGTTGGTCTCGAAGCCCCAGATGCGCTGCTCGTTGTCGAGCATGGTGTCGTCGTGGCCGTCGGGGGACTCCAGCTCCACCGAGAGGCAGTGCGCCACGACGCGGTCGCCCGGCTTCCACTTGGTCACGCCGGCGCCGACCTTGAGCACCACGCCGGACAGGTCGGAGCCGACGATGTGGTACGGCAGGTCGTGCCGCTTGGTCAGCTCCGAGAGCCGGCCGTAGCGCTCGAGGAAGCCGAACGTGGAGACCGGCTCGAAGATCGAGGTCCACACGGTGTTGTAGTTGATCGCGCTGGCCATCACGGCCACGAACGCCTCGCCGGGGCCGAGCTCGGGCAGCGCCACGTCCTCCACGTGCAGCGACTTGCGCGGGTCCTTGTCCCGGCTGTCGATGCCCTCGAACATCGAGACCTCGTCCTTGTGGACGGTGGCCGCCTTGAAGTGGTCGGGAAGCTCCAGGCTGGCGAAGTCCTGCGAAGTGGCCTCGCCACTGAGGATCGCGTCGAGAATGTGCTGCACGTCGTCTCCTGAGAAAGGGGAAGGCCCGTCGCCGAGCCAGGCGTGGGACGGAAGATACCCGTCAGTAACAAGGGCGGGGAAGGGCTGTGGCGGAGGTCACGGATGCCTGTGGCGACCGGCCGAACCCGCGAGGACGCCGGTCAGTGCGCGCCGTCGGCGGCCGGCTCCACCAGTTCGACCAGGACGCCGCCGGCGTCCTTGGGGTGGATGAAGTTGACGCGGCTGTTCGACGTACCCCGCTTGGGGACGTCGTAGAGCAGGCGCAGGCCGCGCTCGCGCAGGATGTCGCAGACGACGTCGATGTCGCTCACCCGGTAGGCGAGCTGTTGGAGCCCGGGGCCGGACTTGGCGAGGAACTTGCCGATCGTCGACTCGGGCGTGAGGGGCGCCAGCAGTTGGATGTGGGAGCCGGTGCCGGCGACGGCCACCATGGCCTCCCGGACGCCCTGCTCCTCGTTCGTCTCCTCGTGTGCCACCGTCATGCCGAACTTCTCGGCGTAGAAGGCGATCGCCTCGTCGAGGTCCGGTACGGCGATGCCCACGTGGTCGATCGCGGTGAACAGGTGCTCAGGGATCTCCAGGCTCATGAGGCCACTCTGGTCCACGCGTCTGCGCCGAGGGAAGATATGTGACGATGGTCGCATCACCCTGCGCGCCGGAGCCTCTCCCGCCAGAGGCTACCCGTCGGTAATGTCAGTGGTACGCGTTCGCTCACCCCTGGAGGCACCATGTCCGAAATCGTCATCGTCGCGGGAGCCCGCACTCCCATCGGCCGCCTGCTCGGCGCGTTCAAGGGCCTGAGCGCCGCCGACCTGGGCGCCGTGGCCATCAAGGGCGCGCTGGAGCGGGCGGGTGTGCGGCCAGACCAGGTCGACTACCTGATCGCCGGGCAGGTCCTCCAGGCCGGGGCCGGGCAGAACCCGGCGCGCACCGCCGGCCTCAAGGCCGGTCTGCCGCAGAGCGTCCCGTCCATCACCATCAACAAGGTGTGCCTCTCGGGCATCAACGCGATCGCGCAGGCCGCCCAGCTGATCACGTCGGGTGACGCGGAGATCGTCGTCGCCGGCGGCATGGAGTCGATGACCCAGGCCCCGCACTTCCTGCCCAAGTCGCGCGAGGGCTTCAAGTACGGCGACACCAGCCTCGTGGACCACATGGCCTACGACGCGCTCTACGACCAGGCCACCCAGCAAGCCATGGGCGCGCTGACCGAGGCCGTCAACGCCGACCGCCAGAACCCGCTCTCGCGCGAGGAGCAGGACGCCTTCGCGGCCCGCAGCCACCAGCTCGCGGCCGCCGCGCAGAAGAACGGCGTCTTCGACGACGAGATCGTGCCGGTGACGATCCCGCAGCGCAAGGGCGACCCGATCGTGGTCACGACCGACGAGGGCGTGCGCGGCGACACCACCGCCGAGAGCCTCGCCAAGCTTCCGCCGGCCTTCTCCAAGACCGGCACCATCACCGCCGGGTCCGCCTCGCAGATCTCCGACGGTGCCGCGTTCATGGTCGTGATGAGCAAGGCCAAGGCCGAGGAGCTCGGCCTGTCCTGGCTCGCCGAGATCGTCTCGCATGGGCAGGTCGCCGGTCCTGACTCCTCGCTGCAGCTGCAGCCCGCCAACGCCACCGCGAAGGCGCTGGAGAAGGCCGGCCTCACCGCCGAGGACCTCGACCTGGTCGAGTTCAACGAGGCCTTCGCGGCGGTCGGCATCGAGTCGGCGCGTGCGCTGGGCCTGGCCGAGGAGAAGGTCAATGTCAACGGCGGCGCCATCGCCATCGGCCACCCGCTGGGTGCGTCCGGCGCCCGCATCACGTTGCACCTGCTGCTCGAGCTGAAGCGCCGCGGCGGCGGTGTCGGCGCCGCCGCCCTGTGTGGTGGTGGCGGCCAGGGCGACGCGCTCATCGTGCGCGTGCCCCAGGCCTGATCGGCGGCGGATGTCGCGCAGGAACGTCGAGGTCGCCGACCTCGTCGCGACCGCCCGCGGTGGACTCGAGCATTCGGGTTCGGCGCGGGCGGTCGCTCGTTTGATCTCCCTGGTGGAGGACGCCTCACCCCAGCTGCGCGAGGTGATGGCGGCGCTCGCCCCGCACGTCGGCCACGCCCATGTGGTGGGCCTCACCGGCGCCCCCGGCGTCGGCAAGTCGACCACCACCAACGCACTCGTCCGCCAGTTGCGCGCGGCCGGCAAGCGGGTGGGCGTCCTGGCTGTGGACCCGTCCTCCCCGTTCTCCGGCGGGGCTCTGCTCGGCGACCGCATCCGGATGACGGACCACGCCACCGATGCGGGCGTCTACATCCGTTCGATGGCCTCGCGCGGTCACCTCGGTGGCCTGTCCTGGAGCACGCCCCAGGCGATCCGCGTCCTGGACGCCGCCGGCTTCGACGTCGTGCTGGTGGAGACAGTGGGCGTCGGTCAGTCGGAGGTCGAGATCGCCGGCCTCGCCGACACCACGCTCGTGCTGCTCGCACCGGGCATGGGCGACGGCATCCAGGCGGCCAAGGCCGGCATCTTGGAGATCGGCGACGTGTACGTCGTGAACAAGGCCGATCGCGACGGTGCGACGAAGGTACGGCGCGACCTGCGCACCATGCTCTCCCTCGCCGCCCGGGCCGAGGGCGCGTGGCGGCCGCCGGTGGTCCCCATCGCCGCCCAGAACCACACCGGGCTCGAGGAGCTCGTCGTCGCCATCGAGGAGCACCGCACCTGGCTCGCGGAGTCCGGCACGCTGCTCCAGCGACGCAGCCGCCGCGCCCGCGAGGAGATCGAGGCGATCGCTGTCGCAGCTCTGCGCTCGCGATGGGCGGTCCAGGGCGGAGCCAAGCTCGAGCGACTGGCCGCCTCGGTGGCGGCGGGGGAGAGTGACCCCTACACGGCCGCGGACGTGCTCGTGGGCTGAGATCCGGGCGCGCCTCCGACGCTCACGGCGCTCGGTTTGGCACCATCGGGCCCATGAAGAAGGCGATCCTCGCCGTACTCGTGGTCTTTCTCGGGTTCTGGCTGTTCACCGACCCCCACGGACTCGCCGTCACGGCCAAGTCCGCCGGTGGGCACGGCTGGGCCGGCGCGAGCGCCTTCATGGAGCATGTCATCAGCTTCGTCCAGGACGTCACGGCCAAGTCGTGAGCTGGTTCGGCTCGCCGGACATCTCGCATCATCTCCTGCGCGACGAGGGCGAGGTCGTGGTCGACGAGGTCGATCACCACTGGGCGGCCTACACCCGACCGGCGCTCGAGGCGGGGCTCGCGTTCCTGCTCCTGCTCGTGTCCCTGTTGGTCAGCATGGACGTCGCGTGGGTGCTGCTGGTGATCGGGGCGGGGGTCGCCCTGCACGCCGGCTGGGGCACGCTGCGCGAGAAGCGCGACCGTTTCGTCATCACGAACATGCGAGTCTTCCGGATCCACGGCGTCCTCTCGACCCGGCTCGCGACGATGCCGCTCTCGCGGATCCTCGACATCACCGTCGACAAGCCGCTCACGGGCCGCATCTTCGGCTTCGGACACTTCGTCTTCGAGTCCGCCGCGCAGGAGCAGGGTCTGCGCGAGATCCGGTACGTCGGGCGCCCCGACGAGCGCGATCTGACCATCCAGCGGGTCGTGCAGCGCTCGGGGCTGCGTGGCCCGCGGGTCGGCTGACCCGGGATCGTTCACGCATTGGTTGCGGCGCGTCCCTTTACGTACGGCTCCCGGCCGGACATTCTTACGCCAGCGTGCGGATCCGCCGCATGAGTTGCAGCGTTGGAGTCGATGCATGCCATCTCGATCTCGGTCACGTCGGATCCGCGCGGTCGGCGGGCTCACGGCCGTGTGCGCCGCCGTCCTGGGACTCGCAGCCCTGCCGGGCAGCGCCTCCGCAGCGTCAGGAGGAGGTGAACACCGCTTCCACCCCGCCTCGCACCTGAGCAAGCCGGTCACCTCCGACGACGTGCCGCAGGCGAAGGGCCTGCTGCCGAAGAAGGGGACCTACGGCTTCCTGCTCAAGCTCGACACCACCAGCACCGCGGCCCGCTTCAAGTCGGTCCGCGCCACGAGTACCCGTGCCGAGGCCGTGACGGCGGCCAAGGACCAGTTCGCGGTGGTGAAGCGGGCTCAGCGCGACGTCGAGTCGCATCTGTCCTCGCTGAAGGGCACCACGTCGGTCCTCTACCGCACCCACGCGGTCCTCGCCGGCGTCGCGGTCCGCACCGACGTGCGCAACGCCAAGGCACTGGCAGCCCTCCCCGGCGTCGCTGCCGTCTACCCGATCACGCCCAAGCAGCCGGACAACAGCTACGCCGTTCCGTTCCAAGGCGCACCGGTGGCGTGGGAGGGCGACGGCTCCGGCCAGAACCTGGGCGCGGGTGTCACGATCGCCGACATCGACACCGGCCTGGACTACACGCACGCGGACTTCGGCGGCCTCGGCACGACTGCGGCCTATGAGGAGGCGCACGCGGCCGACACGACCGCGCCGGCGGCGGGCAGCTACAACCCGAACAAGTTCGACGCCGCGGACAGCTACGACCTCGCCGGCGACGACTACGACGCCGACCCGACGTCGGAGACCTACCAGCCGACGCCGCACCCCGACCCGAACCCGCTGGACTGCTCGCCGCAGTACGGCGGGGACGGCCACGGCTCCCACACCGCGGGCACGCTCGCGGGCTACGGCGTGAACGCCAACGGCACCACCTATGCGGGGCCCTACGACTCCGAGCACGTGTCGACGGCCAATGCGAGCGACTTCGAGATCGGCCCCGGCATGGCGCCGGAGGCGAAGCTGATCTCCTACCGCGTCTTCGGCTGCGAGGGATCGACGGACCTGGTCAGCGACGCCATCGACCGCGCCATGGACCCGAACGATGACGGTGACACCTCCGATCACGCCGACGTGATCAACCTGTCGCTCGGCTCGGACTTCGGATCACCGGATGACGCCGACGCGGTCGAGGCCGACGCAGCCGCCAAGCTGGGCGCGACGCTCTCGATCTCGATGGGCAACTCCTACGACGAGTACGACGTGGGCGGCTCCCCGGGTGTCGCCCAGCGCGCGATCACCGTGGCTGCCTCGGTCGACGCCCAGAGCATCACGGACGGGGCGTCGTACACGATCGACGGTGCTTCCCACAACGCCTCGGTCAGTCGTGCCGGCCTCTACGACTGGCCGACGAAGCCCGACCTGCTGGGCACCGTCGTCGGCCTGACCGGCGACGATGTGGAGAAGGCGGCCTGCTCGACGCTCACCTCGGCCGATGCAGCAGCCGTCCAGGGCAAGATCGCGTTCGTCGAGTGGGATGACGCCGCAGTGAACGCCGGCACGTCGACCGGCTGCGGCTCGACCACCCGGGCGGAGAACCTCGAGGCCGCCGGCGCGAGCGGTTTCGTGTTCGCCGACACCACGGAGACGTTCTCCTCCGGGATCAACGGCAGCGACACGATCCCCGGCGTGCTGATGGCGAAGTCGGGTGCCGACACCATCCGGACCGCCCTGGGTCTGGATCAGACGGTGGTGATGACCGGGACGACCACCTCCTCGGTCACCGTGACGGTCCCCGACGACAACGACAAGGTCACCGACTTCTCCAGCCGCGGCATCCGCGAGGAGGGGCACCTCAAGCCGGATGTCGCGGCCGTCGGCGCCTCGGTGTTCTCGGTCCTGCCCGGCTCGGGCACGCAGGGCCAGGACATGAGCGGCACCTCGATGGCAGCCCCGATGGTCGGCGGCCTCGCCGCGCTGGTGATCGGCAAGCACCACGACTGGACGTCGGAGCAGGTGAAGGCGGACATCATGAACACCGCCGACAAGAACCTCTACGTCAACGGCTCGGCGACTCCGCACGGTGACCGCTACGCGCCGATGCGGGTGGGATCCGGTCGCATCGACGCCGCCTCGGCGCTGAGCAACTCCGTCCTGGCCTACGTCGCGGACGCCCCGGGCGCGGTCAGCGCCTCGTTCGGACCGCTCGCGGTGACGCAGGCCCAGACGCTCACCAAGACGATCACGGTGCAGAACACGGGCACCTCGGCGGTGAGCTACTCGACCGGGTTCGACTCGATCACCACGGTCCCCGGGGTGACCTACACGGTCTCGCCGAGCACGATCAACATCGGCGCCGGTCAGACCGCCAACGCCACCCTGACCCTGCACGTGCCCGACCCGGCCGTGCTGGCGCAGGCGATGGCCTTCGACCCCACGAAGGCCACCACGACGACCGACTCAGAGGGCTACTCGTACCCGACGGACCCGACCACCGGGGCTCCCGTCGACGTGATCGCCGAAGCCAGCGGCAACGTGACCTTCACACCCACCTCCGGGTCGGCACCGAGCCTGCGGGTCCCGGCGTACGCCGCGCCTCGTCCGGCGTCGACCATGTCGGCCCCGGCGCAGGTGGTGGTCGGCAGCGGCGGTACCGGTCGGTTGGCCCTGTCCGGTGGAGACTTCGGGTACGACGGGGACGACCCGCTGTTCTCGCTCGCCTCCGGCTATGAGCTCCAGGCGACCAGCGGCACGGCCCCGGCCTGCACCGCCGACGTCACCAGCCAGTGCCTGCGGGTGCCCGAGGACAGCGGCGCCGACATCGCCGACGTGGGCACCACCTCGGACACCGGCACTGACTCCTCGAGCCGCTACCTCTACGTCGCCATCGGCACCCACGGGCAGCACAGCACGCCTGCGGGCAAGGTCGAGTTCGACATCTACATCGACACCGATGGCGACGGCCAACCAGACCTGGTCGCCTACAACACTCGGCTGGGCAACAGCGACGTCTTCGTGGAGGATCTGGTCGACATCAGCACCGGAGACCTGGTCGACCAGGAACTGCTCGCCGGCCAGCTCGAGGGTGTCGACACCGCGGTCTACGACAGCTCGGTGCTCGTCGCTCCCATCTGGCTCGGTGATGCGGGCCTCGGGCAGTACCTCGACGGCGACACGATCAAGTACGGCATCCGCTCCTACACCAGCTCCGGTGACGACGAGATCGACGAGGTCGGGTTCGACGACAACGGGGCGCCGGACATCAGCGTCAATGTCGAGGATCCCGCGGTCAGCCTCAGCGACAGCTCACCTGCGCCGTTCGTCCTGGACCTCAGCGGCGATCGCCCCTCGGTCGCCGTCAACGAGGCGTCCTACCGTGCCGACGGTGGCCTCGGCCTGATGGTGGTCCACCACCAGAACGCCCCGGCATCCCAGGTCCAGGTGGTCGGGACGACGTTCGCTCCGGCGGTCACGCTCACCACCAGCGCCACGAGCGTGCCGCTGAACGCGACGGTCACCGCCGGCATCAGCGTCGCCGACCAGCTCGGGCCGGTTGCCGGCACCGTCTCGCTCGTCGACACGGCGAGCGGCCGAACCCTCACCTCGGCGCCCGTGGCGCTGGTGGCGGGGAAGGCCACGGTGAGCTTCACGCCGACGACCCGCGCGGGGCTCTCCCTGCAGGCGGTCTACACCCCGCCGGGCGGCACCGACCTGGCCCCGACCACCTCCGCGACCGTCCCGATCGGCGTCGCGGGCTGGAACAGCCCGGTGGTGCTGAAGGTGAAGAAGAAGGTCCACCTGCACCACAAGGTCAAGGTGAGGGTCTCGATCCCGACGCTCAACGGCGTCACGCCGACCGGAGTGGTCACCCTCAAGGTGGGGTCGAAGTCCCACACCGCGACGCTCGTCGGGGGCCGGGCGGTCTTCAAGGTCAAGGCCACCACGAAGGGCAAGCTCAAGCTCAAGGCCCACTACGCGGGCGATGCCACCTACGTGCCGGTCAGTGCGACGAAGGTCGTCCGGGTGACGTAGCAGCCGTGCAGCACGCGATGGCCGGGTCCTCTGGGCCCGGCCATCGTGCCGTCCGGCTCCGGGCGGCCGTCGGGCGTTCCCTAGAATCGGCGCCATGACGCAGCAGCCGTTCTCCCGTCCCGGAGCCATCGACCTGGGCGCGCTCAAGCGCCCGGCCCAGCCCGCTGCAGGCGGCCCCGCCGCTCCCGCTGCCGGCGGCGGCGCGCCGGGCGCGAGCGGTTCGGCGTACGCCGTGGACCTGAGCCGGGACAACTTCCAGGCCACCATCGAGGCCTCGATGACGGCGCCGGTGCTGCTGGCGTTCTACTCCCCGACGCGGATGCCGGAGTCGGCCACCATGGCCGAGGACCTGCGCTCGCTGGCCGATGAGTTCGAGGGCCGGTTCCTCGTCGGCCTCGTCGACATCGACGCCGTGCCCGAGATCGCACAGGCGATGCAGATCCCTTCGATCCCGCTCCTCGTGGCGGTCATCGACGGCCGCCCGCAGCCGTTGCTGCAAGACATCGTGCCGCTCGAGGAGCTGCGCACCCTGCTCACCCAGGTCTCCCAGCAGTTGACCGTCTCCGGACTCAGCGGGCGGCACCAGCCGCGGCGCGCGGCCGGCGTCGACGAGGAGCACGGCCTGGACCCGCGTTACGCCGCGGCGCAGGAGGCGCTCGGCGAGGGGGACATCGACAAGGCGGTCGCGGAGTACCAGAAGCTCGTCGACGCGAACCCCGCCGATGCGGAGGCCGCGGCCGGGCTCGCCATGGCCAAGGTGCTCCAGCGCACCCGCGGCGTCGACCTCAACGCGGCCCGCACGGCCGCCGCAGCCAACCCCGACGACATCGAGGCGCAGACCCTGGTCGCTGACCTCGACCTGCTCGGCGGCCACGTCGAGGACGCCTTCAACCGCCTGGTCGGCCTGGTCGCGCGCACGGCGGGCGAGGAGCGCAACGCCGCCCGGGAGCACCTCATCGGGCTGTTCGCGGCCGTGGGCAACGAGGACCCGCGCGTACTGCGCGGCCGTCAGGCGCTGGCCTCCGCGCTGTTCTGACCCGCCGGGACCGGCCGCCCGATCGGCCGGGCGGCCGACCGGCCGGCCGACCGGCCGACCGCGCGGGTCAGGATGAGCCCGCTGTCGGGCCCGTGGACGGCTGTTCAAGGCTGGCTGGTCATCACCGTGGCCGTGGACAGCTGTTCACCTTCGGGCGCGGTCGGCGGCTGTACGGCCGGCGGCCGCACGGCGGTCAGCGCCTCGAGCCGGGGTCCGAGGTAGGCCAGCCCGGCCGCGACCATGAGCGCGACGCCCTGGGCGACCTGCTGCCAGAACGTCGGTACGCCCATCAGGGTCAGGCCGTTCTGGAGGATGCCGAGGAACGCGACGCCGAGGACCACACCGAACAGTGAGCCGGATCCCCCGCTCAGCGCCACCCCGCCGACCAGCACCGCGGTGAGGACGGAGAGCTCGAAGCCCAGCCCCGACGTACCGGACTGGACGGCGCCGAGGACGGACGCCTTGATCGCGCCAGCGAGGCCCGCGGAGGCGCCGGTGAGCAGGAAGATCACGAACGGCACCGTCCGCACGCGTACGCCGGAGAGGTACGCCGCCTCGCGCGAGACGCCGATCGCATAGATGTGCCGGCCGACGGGCGTCGCCAGCAGCACGAAGCCCGCTACGAGCACGACGATCACCGCAAGGATCACCGGCGTCGGGATGCCGGCGGTGCTCGAGCCCCCGAGCCAGGCGAAGCTCGTGCTGAACCCGGTGAGCGGCAGTGGCGCGAGCTGTTGCGCGAGCCCACGGACGGCCGTCAGCGAGCCGAGCGTCACGATGAACGGCGAGAGTCCGAGGCCGCAGCACAGCAGTCCGTTGACGGCCCCGACGGCCAGCCCGGCTGCCACCGCGACCAGTGCGCAGCCGACCAGGCTGCCGTGGTGGGAGGAGGCCCACCAGCCCGCGGCGACGGCCCCGAGCGCCCAGGTGGAGCCCACCGAGAGGTCCAGGTAGCCGCTGATGACCAGCAGGGCGGAGGGCACCGCGACCATCGCGAGCGTGGCGCTGTCCGAGGCGATGCCGACCAGGTTCTCGTGGTCGACGAAGCTGCCGGTGGCGATCTGGAACCCGACGGCCATCAGCACGACGACGGGCAGGAGGGGGTAGCGCCCGAGGCGGCGGATGGATTGGGGGGTGCTCATCGCACGTCCTTCTCGGAGGTGGGCAGGTGATGGATGGAGTCGAGGAGTGCTTCCTCGGTGATGGCGTCGCCGGCCAGCTCGTCGACGATCCGCCCCTCGCGCATCACCAGGCAGCGATCGGCGAGGGCGACGACCTCCTCCGGGTCGGTGGAGGCGAAGAGCACGGCGGTACGCCGCTCCGACGCGATCGCGCGCACCACGCGGTAGATCTCGTGCCGCGCCTGTACGTCGACACCCTGGGTGGGCTCGTCGAGCATCAGCACGGTCGTCGGCAGGACGCCGTTGATCCACCGGCCTAGCAGGATCTTCTGCTGGTTGCCGCCGGAGAAGCTGCGCGCGGGTGCGGCGGGGCTGGCCGGTTGCACGCTGAGCTCAGCGCTCATCCGCTCGAAGGCGGCGAGCTCGGCGCCCCGCCGACGCAGGCCGAACCGGGACAGCGTTCCCTGGGCCGGCAGCAGGGCATTGTCGAGCGCCGACAGGGACGAGAAGAGTCCCTGCCCGGTGCGGTCGCCCGGGACGAGCGCGAGTCCGGCGCGCAGGCCTGCGCGCGGGGTGGCCCGGTCCACCGGGCGCCCGCCCACGATCACGCGCCCGCCGCGGCGGCGCCGGCCGTAGGTCAGCTCCAGGGTCCGGGTGCGGCCGGAGCCGATCAGGCCGAACAGCCCCACGATCTCGCCGGGGCGGACTTCGAGGTCGATGGGGCCGACGCCCATGCCGGTGAGGCCCTCGAGGCGCAGCTGCGGTGGGTCGGCCTCGTGGATGGGTGCTCGCGGCGCCAGCGCGGTCGGCGGCTCGGCGATCGCCGCGATGATGTCGGCCCGGGTCTTCCCCGCCAGGCTCGTCGAGGAGTGCACCCGGCCGTCGCGCAAGACCGTCATGCGGTCGGCCAGCCGCTCGACCTCACCGAGCAGGTGCGTCACGTAGCAGATGGCCAGCCCCTGCTCCTTGAGCCGTCGCACCGTCGCCTCGAGGGTGGCGACCTCGTGCGCCGACAGCGCCGCGGTCGGCTCGTCCAGGATCAGGACGACGGGGTTCCGGCTCATCGCCTTGGCGATCTCGACGAGCTGCCGCTGGCCCATGGGAAGCGAGCCCACCCGGTCATCGACCCTGCAGTGTGCGCCCAGCCGCTCCAGCAGGGCGCTCGCCCGCTCGCGCTGCGCCCGTCGGGAGACCACGCCGGCCCGGGCGACCTCCTGGCCGAGGAAGATGTTGTCGACCACCGAGAGCGAGTCCACCAGGCTCAGGTGTTGGAAGATGATCGCGATGCCGGCGGCGATCGACTGGCGTGGGGTGAGCCCGGCGTACGTGCGCTCTGCGACCTGGATCTCGCCGCTGTCCGGTGCGAACGCCCCGCCCAGCGCCTTGATCAGCGTCGACTTGCCGGCGCCGTTGTGCCCGAGCAGGGCGTGCACCTCGCCGGGTTCGATGGTGAGGTCCACGCCCCGCAGGGCGTGCGCGCCTGCGAAGGACTTGTGGAGTGCTGTGACGCGCAGTGCCATGACGCGGGTCGCTGACTCAGCTGTACTGCTGCATGATCGAGGCGAGCAGGGCATCGCCCTTCTTCACCAGGCTGATCGGCACGTTGACGCTGGCCTCCGCATCGCTCTTGCCGGCCGCCACGGCACGGGGCACGTCGATGATGGCGCTGCCGAGGTCGCGCAGCTGGAGTGCGGCCGAGGCGCGGTAGATCGTGCCCTGCTCGATCAGCTGCAGGGAGCCGATGTCGCCGTCCTGACCACCGACGTAGGTCTTCGCGTCGCTCTGGGACCGGCCGCTCGCGATCAGCGCCTTGTACCCGCCGTAGGCCGCCGCGTCCGTGACGCCGAGCACGATGTCGACATCGGGGTGCTGAGCGAGGATCGCCTTGGTCTTGGTCAGACCGCTGTCGGGGTCGATGGCCTGCTCCTTGGCGACCACGGTGACGCCGGGCGCCGCAGCGGTGAAGGCGTCGATCATCCCCCTGCTGCGCTCGATGCCGAGTTGGATGGTGCTGTCGACGAGGAAGGCGATCTTCCCCTTGCCGCCGAGGACGTCGTTGGCCCACTTCGCCGCGTCGGCGCCCAGCAGCTGGCCGCCCTTCTCGAAGCTGAACTCGATCGAGGCGCTCTGGTGCTTCAGGGTGCCGCCGTAGGTCACCCAGATGATGCCGGCGTCCAAGGCTCGCGACGCCTCGTTCTCGAGCGCCTCGAAGACCATCGGGAAGGACACGATCGCCGGCACCTTCTGGCTGATCAGGATGTCGAGGTTCGAGGCCTGCGCGTCCGGCTTGCCCGCGTCGTTGGTCTCGGTGAGCGTCAGGCCGAGCTGGGCGGCGCGCGCCTTGGCGAACTTCGTGACACCGGCGTACACGGGCAGGAACGTGAACGGATAGTCGAAGGCGACCTTCTTCAGATCGGCGGTCTTCGCATCGGCGGTGGAGCCGGCGGTGTGCTTCGCGCTGCCGGTGTTCGTGGCCGGTCCGGTGCAGGCGGACAGCAGCACTGCCGCGCCCGCGCCGCCGGTCCAGGCGAGGAACTTGCGGCGGGACAGGTCCATGCCGTGGGTCTCGGTGGTCATGCGTTCTCCTGGGTGGGTGATCAGGCGCCGGTCGGCGCGGTGATGTCCGAGACGAAGGGGGCGACCCGGTCGAGCAGGGCCGTCTGATGGGGTTGCAGCTCGAGCTGGGCCATGCCGCCGAAGATCGGCTCGTACGGGTCCTCGAGCGGATCGGTCACACCGGCCAGCTCCTCGATGACCGCGAGTCCGCAGAACGGCACGTAGACCGGGTTGTAGCCGCCCTCGTGGCTCATCGCGAGCCGGCCGTCGCAGAGGCTCGCCGCCAGGTCGAGCAGCTGGCGGGTCATGGTTCGGTACGTCGAGCTGGTGAGTCCCTGCCGGGCCAGCGGATCGGTCGCGTTCGCGTCGAAGCCGCTCGCGACCAGGATCAGGTCGGGCCGGAACCGCTCGACCGCCGGCAGCACGACCCGCTCCATGGCGGACAGATAGCCGCCGGACCCGGTACCCGGCGGCAGCGGCACGTTGAGCGCGTACCCGACGCCGGCGCCCTCGCCGCGCTCCTCGATCATCCCGCTGTCGGGCGGGAAGACCCGGTCCTGGTGCAGCGAGATGGTGAGCGTGTTCGGGTCGCCATAGAACGCGGACTGGGTGCCGTTGCCGTGATGGACGTCCCAG
>Ga0209796_10000172_pt1 | contig 70804 bp, 62 predicted proteins | sample AgamicOrSfrz_FD_187167 | JGI IMG/M metagenome (GOLD analysis project Ga0209796, IMG submission 187167) | Agave microbial communities from Guanajuato, Mexico - Or.Sf.rz (SPAdes) (version 2) | ecosystem: Host-associated > Plants > Phyllosphere > Phylloplane/Leaf | place: Guanajuato, Mexico...
TCCCAGGGCATAAGCGACTCCATAAACGGGTTCTTATGCCTTAGTTGTAAGTGTCTACCATGTCCCCGAACAAGTGTTCACTATGTCCCCGGACCGTACAGTGGGAGAGGGCCGGGGTGAGGGCATCAGGCCGCACCCTCTAATATGTGATCCAGCTTAAATTTCCCGCACTCCTTCTTCTCTTCCCATTTACCTCTCCTTTTTCTGCGTCATAGTATGATCATTAAATTAATGAACACTGTTCTATAATGTAGAACAAAATGATTCAGCAAGGAGATCTCATGCCGCAGTCCGCGTTGTTCACGGGAATCATTCCCCCTGTCTCCACCATTTTTACCGCCGACGGCCAGCTCGATAAGCCGGGTACCGCCGCGCTGATCGACGGTCTGATCAAAGCAGGCGTTGACGGCCTGTTCTTCCTGGGCAGCGGCGGCGAGTTCTCCCAGCTCAGCGCCGAAGAGCGTAAAACCATTGCGCGCTTTGCTATCGATCATGTCGATCGTCGCGTGCCGGTGCTGATCGGCACCGGCGGCACTAACGCCCGGGAAACTATTGAACTGAGCCAGCACGCGCAGCAGGCGGGCGCGGACGGCATCGTGGTGATCAACCCCTACTACTGGAAAGTGTCGGAAGCGAACCTGATCCGCTATTTCGAGCAGGTGGCGGACAGCGTCACGCTGCCGGTGATGCTCTATAACTTCCCGGCGCTGACCGGGCAGGATCTGACCCCGGCGCTGGTGAAAACCCTCGCCGACTCGCGCAGCAATATTATCGGCATCAAAGACACCATCGATTCCGTCGCCCACCTGCGCAGCATGATCCATACCGTCAAAGGCGCCCATCCGCACTTCACCGTGCTCTGCGGCTACGACGATCATCTGTTCAATACCCTGCTGCTCGGCGGCGACGGGGCGATATCGGCGAGCGGCAACTTTGCCCCGCAGGTGTCGGTGAATCTTCTGAAAGCCTGGCGCGACGGGGACGTGGCGAAAGCGGCCGGGTATCATCAGACCCTGCTGCAAATTCCGCAGATGTATCAGCTGGATACGCCGTTTGTGAACGTGATTAAAGAGGCGATCGTGCTCTGTGGTCGCCCTGTCTCCACGCACGTGCTGCCGCCCGCCTCGCCGCTGGACGAGCCGCGCAAGGCGCAGCTGAAAAACCTGCTGCAACAGCTCAAGCTCTGCTGAGCCGGACGATAACGATGACCATTGAGAAAATTTTCACCCCACAGGACGACGCGTTTTATGCGGTAATCACCCACGCGGCGGGGCCGCAGGGCGCGCTGCCGCTGACCCCGCAGATGCTGATGGAATCCCCCAGCGGCAACCTGTTCGGCATGACGCAGAACGCCGGGATGGGCTGGGACGCTAACAAGCTCACTGGCAAAGAGGTGCTGATTATCGGCACCCAGGGCGGGATCCGCGCCGGAGACGGACGCCCAATCGCGCTGGGCTACCACACCGGGCATTGGGAGATCGGCATGCAGATGCAGGCGGCGGCGAAGGAGATCACCCGCAATGGCGGGATCCCGTTTGCGGCCTTCGTCAGCGATCCGTGCGACGGGCGCTCGCAGGGTACGCACGGCATGTTCGACTCCCTGCCGTACCGCAACGACGCGGCGATCGTGTTTCGCCGCCTGATCCGCTCCCTGCCCACGCGGCGGGCGGTGATCGGCGTGGCAACCTGCGATAAAGGGCTGCCCGCCACCATGATTGCGCTGGCCTCGATGCACGACCTGCCGACTATTCTGGTGCCGGGCGGGGCGACGCTGCCGCCGACCGTAGGGGAAGATGCGGGCAAGGTGCAGACCATCGGCGCGCGCTTCGCCAACCACGAACTCTCCCTGCAGGAGGCCGCCGAGCTGGGCTGCCGCGCCTGCGCGTCGCCGGGTGGGGGGTGTCAGTTCCTCGGCACGGCGGGCACCTCGCAGGTGGTTGCGGAGGCGCTGGGTCTGGCGCTGCCGCACTCCGCGCTGGCGCCGTCCGGGCAGGCGGTGTGGCTGGAGATCGCCCGCCAGTCGGCGCGCGCGGTCAGCGAGCTGGATAGCCGCGGCATCACCACGCGCGATATCCTCACCGATAAAGCCATCGAAAACGCGATGATGATCCACGCGGCGTTCGGCGGCTCCACCAATTTACTGCTGCACATTCCGGCCATCGCCCACGCGGCGGGCTGCACGATCCCGGACGTTGAGCACTGGACGCGCATCAACCGTAAAGTGCCGCGTCTGGTGAGCGTGCTGCCCAACGGCCCGGACTATCACCCGACCGTGCGCGCGTTCCTCGCGGGCGGCGTGCCGGAGGTGATGCTCCACCTGCGCGATCTCGGCCTGCTGCATCTGGACGCCATGACCGTGACCGGCCAGACGGTGGGCGAGAATCTCGACTGGTGGCAGGCGTCCGAGCGCCGGGCGCGCTTCCGCCAGTGTCTGCGCGAGCAGGACGGCGTAGAGCCGGATGACGTGATCCTGCCGCCGGAGAAGGCAAAAGCGAAAGGGCTGACCTCGACGGTCTGCTTCCCGACGGGCAACATCGCGCCGGAAGGTTCGGTGATCAAGGCCACGGCGATCGACCCGTCGGTGGTGGGTGAAGATGGCGTATACCGCCACACCGGCCGGGTGCGGGTGTTTGTCTCGGAAGCGCAGGCGATCAAGGCCATCAAGCGGGAAGAGATTGAGCAGGGCGATATCATGGTGGTGATCGGCGGCGGGCCGTCCGGCACCGGCATGGAAGAGACCTACCAGCTCACCTCCGCGTTAAAGCATATCTCGTGGGGCAAGACGGTGTCGCTCATCACCGATGCGCGCTTCTCGGGCGTGTCGACGGGCGCCTGCTTCGGCCACGTGTCGCCGGAGGCGCTGGCGGGCGGGCCGATTGGCAAGCTGCGCGATAACGACATCATCGAAATCGCCGTCGACCGCCTGACCCTCACGGGCAGCGTGAACTTTATCGGCACCGCAGAAAACCCGCTGACGCCGGAAGAGGGCGCGCGCGAGCTGGCAGTCAGGCAGACGCACCCGGACCTGCACGCCCACGACTTTTTGCCGGACGACACCCGGCTGTGGGCGGCACTGCAGTCGGTGAGCGGCGGCACCTGGAAAGGCTGTATTTATGACACCGATAAAATCATTGAGGTAATTAACGCCGGTAAAAAAGCGCTCGGCATTTAATTATTTTCAGAGATAAAACCGTCTGCGGGAAATATTCCGCGGACGGCTTTCTCGTTTCTGAAATTTAGTAATTTAAACAATTAGTTGAGATATATCGTTGGCGTCACAAAAGCAAAATAACGTAATTCGGAAATAAGATATGACCATTGCTGGTTAATTGAACAGCTCATTACACTCCATTAACACGATGTTGTAATTCAGCACACTACATAAGGGTGTAATTCTGATGACGCAATTAACCATGAAAGACAAAATTGGCTACGGGCTCGGTGACACCGCCTGCGGCTTCGTCTGGCAGGCCACGATGTTCCTGCTGGCCTACTTCTACACCGACGTCTTCGGCCTGTCGGCGGGGATTATGGGCACGCTGTTTTTGGTCTCCCGCGTGCTCGACGCCGTCACCGACCCGCTGATGGGGCTGCTGGTAGACCGCACCCGCACGCGGCACGGCCAGTTCCGCCCGTTCCTGCTGTGGGGCGCCATCCCGTTTGGCATCGTCTGCGTGCTGACCTTCTACACGCCGGACTTCTCCGCGCAGGGTAAAATCATCTACGCCTGCGTGACCTACATTCTCCTGACCCTGGTCTACACCTTCGTTAACGTCCCATACTGCGCCATGCCGGGCGTCATCACCGCCGATCCGAAAGAGCGTCACGCCCTGCAGTCCTGGCGCTTCTTCCTGGCGGCGGCGGGCTCGCTCGCCATCAGCGGCATCGCGCTGCCGCTGGTGAGCATCATCGGCAAAGGGGACGAGCAGGTGGGCTACTTCGGCGCCATGTGCGTGCTCGGGCTGAGCGGCGTAGTGCTGCTCTACGTCTGCTTCTTCACCACCAAAGAGCGCTACACCTTTGAGGTGCAGCCGGGCTCGTCGGTGGCGAAAGATCTCAGGCTACTGCTGGGCAACAGCCAGTGGCGCATCATGTGCGCGTTCAAGATGATGGCGACCTGCTCCAACGTGGTGCGCGGCGGGGCGACGCTCTACTTCGTGAAATACGTGATGGATCACCCGGAGATGGCGACCCAGTTCTTACTCTACGGCAGCCTCGCCACCATGTTCGGCTCGCTCTGCTCCTCCCGCCTGCTGGGCCGCTTCGATCGCGTCACCGCCTTCAAGTGGATCATCGTCGCCTACTCGCTGATCAGCCTGCTGATTTTCGTGACTCCGGCCGAGCACATCGCGCTCATTTTTGCCCTCAACATCCTGTTCCTGTTCGTCTTTAACACTACCACGCCGCTGCAGTGGCTGATGGCCTCTGACGTGGTGGATTACGAGGAGAGCCGCAGCGGTCGCCGCCTCGACGGGCTGGTGTTCTCCACCTACCTGTTCAGCCTGAAGATTGGACTGGCGATTGGCGGGGCGGTGGTCGGCTGGATCCTCGCGTACGTAAACTACTCCGCCAGCAGTAGCGTGCAGCCGGTCGAGGTGCTTACCACCATCAAAATTCTGTTCTGCGTGGTGCCGGTGGTGCTCTACGCGGGCATGTTCATCATGCTGTCGTTCTACAAGCTCACCGACGCCCGCGTGGAGGCCATCAGCCAGCAGCTGATCAAGCACCGCGCGGCGCAGGGCGAGGCCGTTCCCGACGCCGCGACAGCCGCATCCCATTAACCGGAGGCACTATGCAAATCACTAACCCGATACTCACCGGCTTCAACCCGGACCCGTCCCTGTGCCGCCAGGGCGAGGACTACTACATCGCCACTTCGACCTTCGAGTGGTTCCCGGGCGTGCGCATCTACCACTCCCGCGACCTGAAAAACTGGTCGCTGGTCAGCACGCCGTTGGACCGCGTGTCGATGCTGGACATGAAGGGCAACCCGGACTCCGGCGGCATCTGGGCGCCGTGCCTGAGCTACGCCGACGGTAAATTCTGGCTGCTCTACACCGACGTGAAGATTGTCGACTCGCCGTGGAAAAACGGCCGTAACTTCCTCGTTACCGCACCCTCCATCGAGGGGCCGTGGAGCGAGCCAATCCCGATGGGCAACGGCGGGTTTGACCCGTCCCTGTTCCACGACGACGATGGCCGCAAATACTACCTCTACCGCCCGTGGGGGCCGCGCCACCACAGCAACCCGCACAACACCATCGTGTTGCAGGCGTTTGACCCGCAGACCGGCACCCTCTCGCCCGAGCGCAAAACGCTGTTTACCGGCACGCCGCTCTGCTACACCGAGGGGGCACACCTGTACCGCCACGCGGGATGGTACTACCTGATGGTCGCCGAGGGCGGCACCAGCTACGAGCACGCCGTCGTGGTGCTGCGTTCCAAAAACATCGACGGGCCGTACGAGCTGCACCCGGACGTAACGATGATGACCAGCTGGCACCTGCCGGAGAACCCGTTGCAGAAGAGCGGCCACGGCTCGCTGCTGCAGACGCATACCGGAGAGTGGTATATGGCCTACCTCACCAGCCGCCCTCTGCGCCTGCCCGGCGTGCCGCTGCTGGCCTCCGGCGGGCGCGGCTACTGCCCGCTGGGCCGCGAGACCGGCATCGCCCGCATTGAGTGGCGCGACGGCTGGCCGTACGTGGAAGGCGGCAAGCACGCGCAGCTGACCGTGCCCGGCCCGCAGATGGCCGAGCAGCCCGCTACCGTTCAGACGACCTGGCGGGACGATTTCGACGGCAACATGCTTGATCCAGAGCTGCAGACCCTGCGCATTCCGTTCGACGACACCCTCGGCTCGCTCACCGCCCGCCCCGGCTATTTACGGCTCTACGGCAACGACTCGCTCAACTCGACCTTTACCCAGTCGACCGTGGCGCGCCGCTGGCAGCACTTCGCCTTCCGGGCCGAGACGCGGATGCAATTTTCGCCGGTGCACTTCCAGCAGAGCGCGGGGCTGACCTGCTACTACAACAGCAAAAACTGGAGCTACTGCTTTGTGGACTACGAGGAGGGACGGGGCAGAACGATTAAGGTGATCCAGCTCGACCACAACGTGCCGTCATGGCCGTTGCACGAGCAGCCCATTCCTGTGCCGGAACATGCGGAGAGCGTCTGGCTGCGGGTGGACGTGGATACGCTGGTCTATCGCTACAGCTACTCGTTCGACGGGGAGACGTGGCACGCCGTGCCGGTCACGTATGAGGCGTGGAAGCTGTCGGACGACTATATCGGCGGGCGCGGCTTCTTCACCGGCGCGTTTGTGGGGCTGCACTGCGAGGACATCAGCGGCGACGGCTGCCACGCGGACTTCGACTACTTCACCTACGAGCCGGCATAGCCCAGCGCGCGTGAGAGCGCGAGCCCGGCCTGCTGAAGCTGCTCGCGGAAATTAGCCAGCTCGGCGTCATCCACGCGGGAGGTCAGCGTCGACAGGCTCAGGGCGGCAATGACGCGGGACTCGTGGTTCCACACCGGCACCGCCACGCAGCGCACGCCCTGTTCGTTCTCTTCGCTGTCCAGGGCGTAGCCCTGCTCGCGGGTCTGCGCCAGGGCGCTCATTAAGGCTTCGCGAGACGCGAGGGTGGCGGGCGTAAAGGTGGTGTACTGATAGCCTTCCAGCAGGGCGTTCAGCTCGGCCTCGCCCAGCCAGGCAATCAACACCTTGCCGATGGCGGTGGCGTGAACCGGCAGGCGGCGGCCGATGCGTGAATAGGCGATGGCGGCCAGCTTGCCTTCAATCTTCTCGATATAGACCCCTTCACGCCCGTCCAGGATCCCCAGATGGGTGGTCTGCCCGGTCCGCCGGGACAGCTCCGTCAGCCAGCCTTTTGCCTTCTGCCGAATATCGATGGAGCCCACGACAAAATGGCCGCGCTCGACCAGCTTCATGCCGAGGCGATACTTGCCGTTCTCCGGGTTCTGATCGATATAGCCGTGAAGCTGCAGGGTTTTCAGCAGCGAGTGGAGGGTACTCTTGCTTAGCCCCATCAGTTTGCTGATGTCGGTGATCTTAAGCTCGGTGGCCTGCTCGTTGAACAGGTCGAGGATCTGCAACGCACGTTCAACAGACTGAATAATCGGCATAATGCTGGCATGTCCACGCTGGAATTAAGGCGAAAACGTACCTTTTTCGGGGTGAAAAATCAATGAAATGGAGCCGGTTTGCTCCCTCTGCCCGTGGGAGAGGGCATCAGGCCGCAGTTTTGTAGGCCGGGTAAGCGCAGCGCCACCCGGCAAGAAAGGCGGCTACATTATTGTTAGCGGGGGCATCAATTATTATCCCGAGCGGCGACAGACTGGATTTTCCAGATCCCATCTTCTTTAACCATGCAATCGATAACTGTGTGCTGAGTCTTTTTGCCAAACGTGATATTCACGTTTACACAGACCGGGTCATAATCATAAGAAGCAATGGCAACATTCTCAGCCCAGTCCTCGCCTATATACTGTGATTTCATAAAAAAGTCAGCCTCGTAAAATTCAGCGTCGGCATAACGGGGGTCGGCTGCATGACGTAATTTTTTCATGGTGCTGACCGTAACGAACTTATCGATTTCATTCCCCTGTTGAATGGGATAATGATCGTTGTTCACTTGTTTGATGTACCAGCGATTGAACTCAAGGGCGCGCTGCATCGGTATCTGAAAATCTTCTGCCCCCAATGCAGTTGTGCTGAATAACACAAGAAAGACGAGTTTATTCATATTAATAATGCCTGTATAAGGTTACGGCAGGCTGGAGCTGACGATACGTTGGCCCCGGGTACAGTGTTCTCTGTTTGAAATCTGAATACCAGGTTCCAGCGCCATCGTAAATACAAACATGCCCGTACTGATTCGGGCCGGGTAAAGCATCAATCACCGCGATATCCCCCTCTATGGGGGTTCCATAGACTTTTGTGAACCCTGCTTTTTCAAGAGAACGCCAGAAATCCTTAGCGTTTGCCCCTTCGATGTTGAGACCTCCGGCTCGAATAGCGGCGGCGATTGCGCGAGCGCAATAGTGTCCAGTATGGGTTAGTGCGTGGCTACGGGCGTATGACACAGCTCCATGCTTATTCCATGACATAGATAATCCTTATTAACGAAATGCAGCAATAAGGAAATATTACGCCGTTAATATACGCTGATTTGTAATTGATAATGAATTAATATTAACCATCATCCATCCAATAAATAATGGCTAATAAAATTATAAATACATATTATGGTTGGTGGATATCTGTGGGGTGTGTCAGGAAAATAAAATTTTTATGCCAATAAACTGGAAATGATTATCTGCTGAAAAATAATTCAGCAGATAATCACCATCTCAAGGCAGGAGAGGGGCTCACTCCCCAAGCGTCGCCACCATCACCGCCTTAATCGTATGCATCCGGTTTTCCGCCTGGTCGAACACGATGCTCGCCGCCGACTCAAACACCTCGTCCGTCACTTCCATCTCACCGTGCAGATCGAACTCTTTCGCCATCTGCTTGCCGAGCGTGGTCTGGTCGTCATGGAACGCCGGCAGACAGTGCAGGAACTTCACGTCCGGGTTGCCGGTCAGCGCCATCATCTGCGCGTTCACCTGATACCCGCGCAGCAGCGCAATCCGCTCCGCCCACTTCTCTTTGGCTTCGCCCATCGACACCCAGACGTCGGTATAGATAAAGTCCGCGCCCTTCACGCCTGCCGCCACGTCTTCCGTCAGGGTGATCTTCCCGCCGTGCTTCTCCGCCAGCGCGCTGCACTCCGCCACCAGGCTCTCTTCCGGCCAGCAGGCCTTCGGGGCCACCAGGCGCAGATCCAGCCCGGTCAGCGCCGCCGCTTCCAGCATCGAGTTGCCCATGTTGTTGCGCGCGTCGCCCGCGTAGACCAGCGTCATCTCGTTAAACGCCTTGCCCGGCAGGTGCTCCTGCATGGTCAGCAGGTCCGCCAGCAGCTGGGTCGGGTGGAACTCGTTGGTCAGCCCGTTCCACACCGGCACGCCCGCATACTGCGCCAGCGTTTCGACCACTTCCTGGCCGTGGCCGCGATACTGAATGCCGTCGTACATCCGCCCCAGAACCCGCGCGGTGTCCTTAATTGACTCTTTATGCCCAATCTGGCTGCCGCTCGGCCCTAAATAAGTGACGCGCGCGCCCTGGTCAAATGCGGCAACTTCGAAAGAGCAACGTGTACGGGTCGAGTCTTTTTCGAAGATGAGCGCGATGTTTTTACCGGTAAGCTTCTGTACTTCCTTGCCATTTTTTTTATCGGCTTTGAGCTGTGCGGCAAGGGTCAGCAGAGAGGTGAACTGTGCAGGAGTAAAGTCGAGCAGTTTCAGAAAGTGTTTCTTGTATAAATCGGACATTTTAACCTCGCATGGCGAACGCCACTTATTGAATTAAAATTCACTTTATATGTGTAATTATTCATTTGCAACCCCGTTTCACAATTCTTTCTTACAAAGGTGGAGGCAAACCCGTCCGTGTGTGAAAATAGAAGTATCTGCCGCACTTTAAAGAGGATTGAGCCATGGCAAACCCGGAACACCTGGAAGAGCAACGCGAAGAGACGCGTCTGATTATTGAAGAACTGCTGGAAGACGGTAGCGATCCGGACGCGCTGTACACCATCGAGCACCATTTCTCTGCGGATGATTTCGACGCGCTGGAAAAACTGGCCGTGGAAGCCTTCAAGCTGGGTTACGAAGTGACCGAGCCGGAAGAGCTGGAAGTGGAAGAGGGCGACACCGTCATCTGCTGCGACATCCTGAGCGAAGGCGCGCTGAAGGCGGAGCTGATCGACGCGCAGGTAGAACAGCTGATGAACCTGGCCGAGAAGTTTGAAGTGGAATACGACGGCTGGGGAACCTACTTCGAAGATCCGAACGGTGAAGACGGCGAAGAAGGCGACGACGAAGATTACGTCGACGAAGACGACGACGGCGTGCGTCACTAAGCGTTTCAGGCGGTGGCGCTCGCCACCGCTTTTTCAAGGCAGAACCATGGATTACCCGCAGATACTCGCCCCCGTACTCAACTTCCTCCAGTGCCCGACCCCGCAAGCATGGATTGATAAAGCCCGCGACCCGGCGAACCTGCCGCTGCTGCTCACCGACCACATGGTGTGCGAGCTCAAGGCCGCCCAGACCGCGCTGCTGCTGGTGCGTAAATACGTCGCCGACGAAAGCGGTGCCGACGCGCTGCTCGACTGGCTCAAGCCCTACGAACAGTTCACCTTCCGCGACGGCCCGGAGCCGGACTTCATCGCCCTGCACAGGCATATTGGCAAAAGCGTGATGCCCAAAACCGACGACCCGTGGGGCCAGGCGCTCATCGACAGCATGGTGCTGCTGATTAAAGAGGAGCTGCACCACTTCTGGCAGGTGCGCGAGGCGATGCTGGCCCGCGACATTCCTTACGTCAAAATCACCGCCAGCCGCTACGCCAAAGGAATGCTAAAGGAAGTGCGCACCCACGAACCGCTGACGCTGATAGACAAACTCATCTGCGGCGCCTACATCGAAGCACGCTCCTGCGAACGCTTCGCCGCGCTGGCCCCGTTCCTCGACGACGACCTGCAGAAGTTCTATCTCTCGCTGCTGCGCTCGGAAGCGCGCCATTATCAGGACTACCTGACGCTGGCCCAGCAGGTGAGCGACGACGATATCTCACCGCGCATACAGCTTTTTGGCGAAATTGAAGCCACACTTATCTCGACACCGGACAACGAGTTTCGCTTCCACAGCGGCGTGCCGGTGTAAACCGGCACAACTCAAGGATAAGGATGCGAGATGAATAAAACGTGGACCCGTACCGTGATGGTTGTTGTGGTAGCCGCCGCCGTGGCGTTCTGGGTGTTCTTCGACAGGCAGCGCGCCCCGGAACGGCAGATGGATAACGCCCTCAACGCGATGCCCGCCTGGCAGGTGATTAAGGAGCAGGAGCCCGCGCTGCATCAGCGCATCCTCGACCAGATGGCCGCCCTGCAAAAAGCGGGCGAGCCGGAGCAGCAGATTATCGACACCATCCAGCCGCAGATCCTGCATCTGCAGATGTCGCGCCTGCAAAACGCCCCGGACGCCAACGTGGTGAACTACATGACCATCAACATGGAGCAGACTGCCGCCATCCAGAAGGTGAGCGACGACGCCTGCTTCCGCTTCCTCTACCCGACGGTGAAGGGCGGCGTGAACCCGATGCGCATGCTGGATAAAGACCTGATGGCGCGACGCATGCAGGCCGACGCCGACATGATGCGCGCGGCCTACGGCAAAAACCGCCACACCGTGACGCAGGCCGAACGTGAGGCCGCTGTCGAGGATGTGCGGCCGATTATGAAGGCGCTTGCCGATAAGTACGGCGAGGACATCCAGCTGCTGCAGATGCCGGAGAAGGCGGCGGGCAAAGAGAAGCTCTCCTGCGATATGGTGCAGGAGATGTGGGCGAAGGTGCTGGCGCTGCCGGAGCAGAAGGCGGCGGGGGTGATTCGTCTGGCGGTCTCTGAACTGGAGTGACGAAGGGCGCTGGTTTTTTGGGCACTTAGCGCGGGTTTAGCGCGTCGTCGCTTGCATGGCGGCGCGCGACAGGTATAATCCACAACGTTTCCGCATCCCCTTCAGTGCCGAAGTGGCGAAATCGGTAGACGCAGTTGATTCAAAATCAACCGTAGAAATACGTGCCGGTTCGAGTCCGGCCTTCGGCACCACAGTTTTCATACTTTCTCTTTGTTTCTGAATAGACCTACTTTATTTATTACTTTACTTGCTATAAGGTATTAATGGTATCATTATCATTTCTACATTAATGTCATGAAAGGAACAGGATATGGATAATATTGATATTAGTTTCAACGCAGGAAGGTTGTGCGAAGCTATTGCAAGGATTGGATATGAGCCTGATTCCGCTATCATGGATATTGTAGATAATTCTGTATCGGCTAGGGCAAGTAATGTTTATATTACATTGTTTCTCCGAGAAGGGAAAACAATAAAATCTCGAAGTGCAGTAGAGAAATATCAGATTGTTGATGATGGTCGTGGTATGGATGAAAAGGGCATCCAGGATGCCTTTGCTTTAGGTTCCAAAAGAGATTATGAAAGTAACAGTCTTTCAAAATATGGATTGGGTTTAAAATCGGCAGGTCTTTCGTTAGGGACAAAAATATCAATTATCAGCAAGCAAAATAATCGCTTAACAAATAAATTTGTTTTTGACAAAGAAATTATTGAAAAAGAAAATAAGTTTGTTATAAAGAAAATTACTTTAAGTGATGATGAATTAAATTATTATAATGAATTGTTGTCTAATAAAAATGGAACAGTAATTGAAATCGAGGGGAGTGAGAAAATTAACCATGCCTCTCCTGATGCAACAAGAAATAAACTTAAAAAAAGATTAGGGGTTGTATATTATTCATTTCTAAAAAATAGTGATTTTGATCTTAACTTATTTGTTAAAATACAACCTCATTCAGAAATTTGTGAATTTGAAAAAATCGGTCCTAAAGATATTCTGCATACAGATAATGAATTATTTAAGAAACATTGGTCGCCGGATACTTATGATTATGTTAGCCCTTATTTAGCACTTGATGAATCATGGGTTTTACATGATGTTGATGGAGTAAAACTCCCTGAAATCAATGTTCAGGCTGTAGTATTTCCACAAAGTGCTATGGGTAAAATTCATTCTCCCTTAGATAAAGAACAGAAGAAAATAGTTAATAGCTATGAGATTACAAAAGAAAATAGCGGGTTCTTTATATATCGAAATGGACGCTTGATTCGATGGGGTGATGAATTAGATGGATTAATCTCTAAAGATGATTTTAATATCAGAATACGTCTTGATTTAAAATCCGAACATGATGATGTATTACATGTCGATGTTACCAAGCAGCGCTTAGAAATAGATGATGAACATAAAAATAGGCTAGAGAAAATTATCTCTAAATCAAAGCGAACAGCGAAAGATATAAGAGAGTTATGTCTTAAACTTATCAAGGAAGCCAAAGTCGGCGATGAAGGTGTTGCATTTTCAGAGACTTTGCAAGGGGTAACTGAAGACGATCCGGATGAAATTACCGGAGCTCTCCCTTCAAACGAGGTAGTAGAAAGGAAAAAACAAAGTTCTCAAGAGAGCAAGGCTGTTATTGAGGAAATTAATAAAGAAAGGCATCAAGTTGAGATTAGTAAAAATGAGGAAGATAGCGAGCAAGAGCTAATAAATGCTACATCAGACGATGACTCTTCTTTTAGAAAAATAAATTATTCGGCAAATGTTGAATATGGCTATGTTTGGAAACCATATCATGATGCAATAGAAGGTACGTTTGTAAATGTCAGCAAGATTCATCCTTACTATTCACAATTTTTAAGCCGTTATCCAGAGAATAGTATTGCCAGGATTTCTCTTGAAGCACTCATTTTCTCAGTCGCTAATGCTGAAAATAATGTTAAGCATAATTATGAAAACATTGATATTAAAACACTAGAGGAAATATTTAGAAAATTCCATAAAAATATTAGTGCTTGGTTAGCTGAATGGTCATCTGAGAACTATGATATGAGTGACGAGTAATGAAAATTGCTGGTGTGATAAGTGGGGCGTTTAAAAGCTCATATATATATCTAATAATGTTTGAGAATTATGTCTATATAGGGGAATCTGGCTGCCTACCTGTAGTGAGATGGGGCAGTCATCTCACAAAAAACGGGACATTTTTAACTAATTTATTAAGTAAACAATCCGTTAATATATCAGATGCAGCAGATATATTTTTTGTAGGCGTAAATTGTGTAGAAGTTGAAAGTGAGGATCCTTTAAAACAGAAAATAGCCAGAAGGGCTATCGAGGCCGAACTACATCGTAGATATTTGCTTGATCCAAATAGTTTCGGCCCCGATTCTGTTTTAATTTCAAACCCTCCGGCAGATCCAACTCGCTTCACTTTTAGTTTTGATCCTAAAAGTTTAGCGAGTAATGTTTATACTGAAATGGCGAGTCGATATCAAGAATGGAGCAGCAACTCTAGTAACACTTAGAGGCTATTTTTACCAAATCATCAAGTGTATTCACTTGATTTAATAGATAAGAAATTCCACGATGTAGGTGCAGGCGGAAATAATAACTTAACTGCTTATTATCTACATCTCCATAGTCTCTATAGATCCTCATTTTAAAAATATTTTCATAAAGTTCACTATACTCACCGGAGAATACTTTCCAGGACATCTCAATTGAGCTGTCAGTTATAATATCTTCATGTGGTGGTACTGATGTTTCCTTAAGTGATAAACAAAATGCCCAACGGCAAAGAATATTCCAATTGTCAATTCCCGTTCTACGTTTTAGCGTAATCAACTGTTGCTTAGCTTTTTCTGATAATCTAACATATTCTATTATCATGATACTTCCTCGAGATATCCTTCTTTAAAGAATGATGTTTTTCTCAATTCGTCAAACTCAATGGTATATTCCTTTGCTATATAAGGTTTTAATTTTTTATAATAATCACCGTAAATTTCTTCATCAGTTGATAGCAAAATCAATTGTGAAGAGGAATTTGGAAAATAATTTTTGATCAAATGTTCTCTGTGAACACCATCTAATCTACCCATTGGTGTATCGATGATTGTTGGCAGCTCTTTTCCTGAACAGTCGGCTAGGCCCCAAAGAATGGCAATAGAAAACAATTGTCTTTCACCTGCGGAAAGTCGTTCCGTGGAGATTGGTTTGTTATCACTTGCTAATAATGAAATTGTAAAATCCTCAGGGTTTATGGATATTTTCTCGATCAAACTATCCTTTCGCTTAAGTTGATCGAACTTTGATTTGATTCTGGACTCAAGCTTAGTAATGTTTTCTTTTACTAACTGATTATAGAATGAGTTAATAATAACGCTTAGTGATTCTATGTGTTTTATTATTTGAGCTTGTCTTTTTTGCTCGAAAGTATCTGCATTATATTTAAGTATCTCAGAATTATACTTGCGTTGGTTTTCATTTATTTTATTATCAAGACTTAAAAGTTCGTCAGATGCTACTCTGATTTTTTTTTGAATGTTATCTAATTTTTCTTCTTGTTTAGCAGCCTTTTCAATAATATGTTGAACGTCTTTAAAGTTTGGAATGGTAGCTAGTTTTTTTTCAAGAAGTAAAAGTGATTCTAATGTTTCTTTCTTATTTTCTAACAACGATTCAGCATAAAGGATAGCTTCTTTAATCTCTTTATTAAAAGCATCTTCATCGATATTTAATTCTGTTAAAAAATATCCTTTGTTATATAAGGATTTTTCTGATGATATGATTTTTTCGATCTTGTTGCTTAATTCTATTTTTATATTATGCGGGATGCTAATTGCATTAAAGGCAGCTTGTACCTCGGTTACTAATTTTTCAATAAATGGCTCTGCCGCTTTAAATGCTTTAAATTTTTTCTCTTCATTTACTTTATTGAAAACGGAGCTACATAACTCTTTGACTATATTTAGAGGGAGTGCGCCTGCGGTAATTTTAATAATTTCATGTTTAATTGTGTAAATTTTACTTTCAAGCTCATTCTTTTGAGAATTATAGCTGTCTTTTAAGGCAAGTTTATCTGCCCCACGCGTTAAAAGCTCATTTTTTATGCCAAGATAGACCTCATTAATATTATCTTTTTCCGTATACAGATGATCCAATTTTTCTGCAGTGGTTTTTTTCTCTGCGCACAGCTGTTCATATTCTGATTTTAAACTTTCAACAAGAAAGGTTTTATCTTCACTTAGTTGATTTTCTTTTTTACGTCGTTCGATTACTTTTAAATCGTTTTCAAGCTTTGCAAGCATATCTAACCCAAGCAAGGCCTCTACACCTGTTTTCAGTATTTCTGATGATCTTCTAGGATTAGCGAGATCTTCTATTTTTTCGCCATCAAAGAAGAAAAGCTCAGAAATAGATTGAGGTATGATTTCATTGATAAAATCTTCCCAGTTTTCACTTAATAGATCATCAACTTCATTATTACAAGATACCGTAACTGTTTCTTTAACCTCTCGTCCAGTCTTAGACCAAAATCTAATAATTTGGTAATGCTGAGGTTCCATGTTTCCTGTTTCATGGCGAAAACGAAGAGATAAGGATGCCTCAGGTGTATCAGCATAATGGTTAATGCATTTTTCAAGGAAGCTTGAATAGCTCTGTTTGCCTCTATTAGAACATTTTGCATGTTTTCCATATAGTACTAACTGCAAAGCGTCTAAAAATGTTGTTTTTCCTGCACCGTTGAGAGCGCCAATTAATATTACTGGCAATTCCGGTGTTGGACTATCCAACCTTATTAGATTTTTGTCCTTATAAATACCGAAATTGTATAATTCTAACTCTTCGAAAATCATATTAGATCTCTTGAATATCGATTTGGTCAAGTTGCATATTTTTATAGTCGTTCAATGAAGATTCAATTTTTTCTATTTCCCATATAAGCCTCGCTTTTTCTTCTGGCGTTATATCTTTTGCTTCTTTTTTATACTGATTATCAGTTTTTCTCTTTTCTAATGCAAAAGTTCTGGCTTCCATTATATTTGCAAAGGCTGCTTTATCCAGTGCTGATTCGAGCTGATCAAATAATTTTGAACGACGGATGAGGTTTTTATTTTTATCTGAAATGGTAAGTAGTTCTCTCAACTGTTCAAACTTAAGTCCATCATTATCTTGAAAATCTAAGCATTTATTTTTTAATTTCGCCATAACATCATAATTCAATAATGGATGAGCTTGGCGTTTAGCTCCTGGATACGGCCGTTGCACTACTTCTTCATAAATTTTTGGTAAATTATCTTCAATTTCATTTTTATCGGAAACCCATAATTTACGGATAGCTTCTAAATCTTCAATCGTTAATAATTCAATATTTTTCACTTCTGGAGGACCCATTCTTTTGACTTCAACTTGAGCCTCAAGAACTTTGCGAAGCATATATTCTCTAAATTTTTGTCGATAAGGTCCACGAACGAGATCTGCACCATATTCATTAATATGAACAGTCAACGAACCATTCATTCGACGGAAGTCGCGACGATCTTTATCTGCTTGAATTTTTTTACTTTTTATAGATTTATCAGAGTCGTTTATGTCAATCTCGCTGCGCAATTTTAATAAAGGAAGCATCCATTCCTTTTCAGCATCATTTTGTATCATCGCTGCCATCGATTTATCTTCACCGACCATGGTACAAACATAGCAACCAAAGCGACTATCACCGCAACTCGGTGTTGATTTATCAACAACTAAAGGACATTCACCATCTTCAGTTGCTCCTTGGTACATAGTTAAGAGTTCTTGGTTTTTAAAACCCCAAGGATTTTTAACCTGCATGAGATATTGCCAAACATCATCATTGCTCCATTCAGCAATAGGTGTATATACCCAAACTCGATCTAATTCTTTATTTACACTTAATCCCGCAGCTCGACGAGTATTATCAGCACGATTTTCATATACTTCCATCGTAGCCGAGCGGGTTGAGCTTTCAGCTTTACGTGTTCCAAGGACAAGTATTGCTTCGCCATTATTCTGAACAACACTTTTGATGAAGTTGTTTGATGGGCTAATTTTTAACCTATCAGTACACCATCTAAATTTGTATCGTGGTGCAGGATAACCACGGCCAATAAGATTAACCCAGAAACGGTCGTTAACTGCAGGTGTTAAACGATGTGCTTCCAGCGGTATGCCTTGTTCTTTTACTGCTGCTTGCATTTGCTTTAAAGAACGAGTAACCCATAGAGCAACGATAGGATTTTCAACTAAAGTATCCGTACTAATCACATGGACTTTTTTATGAGCTTTCTTCTCTGCTGCTAGTTCCTGAAGCGCCTGCCAGACAAGTTGTAAGATAGCGGTGGAGTCTTTGCCTCCGCTGTAGCCGATCACCCAAGGGATGTCATCACTCAGGTAAAGTTCTTTAGTTTGCTGCACCAGCTTACCTACCGTCTCTCTAAATCCGTGAGAGTCAAAGGCTGAACGTGCTGGTTGATGGTCTTGTACTGTCATTTTCTACCTTTGGTTAATCGGATAGCCTAAGAAAGGCGTTGGGACATCTGGTGTAAAATCAAACCGATCATTTTACTATGTAAAGAGTGTTTTGTCTCTCACTAGCAATGTATGAGGTCCTGGGGGAGTTACTCAAGAGGGGCGCCTGAACATTATGTGCGCCTAGCCGATTACAACAAGATGTATCAAGATTAAAATGGCTAGCTTAGCTGTGCTTCATGATGATTATCTTAAGGCTATGGCGCCCTACGTCAAGTACAAAACCGTAAAAAATACTGTTTGGATGTACAGTGGGCAATATGGTTACGGACAAACAGTAACTTGCCGTGTTCTGGCCAGTATGTCAGCATACTTGCGGCTAAAACAAATTTTGCAAATGGGAATTCTATGAGCGTGTATCTGGATTGCAATGCAACTACACCAGTATCTTCTTCTGTAGCACAAGTAGTTACACATTTTATAAATGAAGAATTTGGTAACGCAGGTAGCCGTACACATGAGTTCGGACTGGTTGCAAAACAGGCAGTTGAAAAGGCTCGCAGCCAAGTGGCCTCATTAGTTAATGCGGATAAGTCCGAGGTGGTTTTCACGAGTGGTGCTACCGAGAGTAATAATATTGCTATTCTTGGCCTACAAGCAGAAGCACGAAAGTCTGGTAAAAAGCACATAATTACTACTCGTATAGAACATAAAGCTGTCCTTGAGCCTGTTGAATTTCTTGCATCAAATGGTTTTGAAGTGACTTACCTTGATATCGGTGAAAATGGAGTCTTAGATCCTGTCACACTCGAAAATTCATTGAGAGAAGACACTATCCTCGTCTCGATAATGCATATAAATAATGAGACAGGGTCAATCCAACCGATCAACGCTATATGTAATGTATTAGAAAATCACGATGCTTATTTTCACGTAGATGCAGCTCAAGGATACGGTAAGTACCCTGAGGATTTAGTTAATCCTCGTATAGATATGATTAGTATAAGCGGCCATAAGTTATACGCCCCAAAAGGCATCGGTGCACTTATAATCAAAAGAAGGGGGTTTTCAAAAATTCCGCTGGAGCCTTTAATGTTTGGTGGTGGTCAGGAAAAAGGACTGCGCCCAGGCACTTTACCTGTTGCATTAATCGCCGGTTTAGGTCAGGCATGCTTAGATGCACAACAGAATTATTTAATTTGGCGTTCTAAATGCGAAAAGATTAAATGTTCTATGATAGAGCTTTTTGACTCTCTAGGCGGTGAGATTAATGGTTCAAATACTGCTAGCCATGTGTTGAACGTGTCTATTCCTCATGTTAATTCTGAGGCGGCCATGGTTGCCTTGAAAGGACTGATCTCAATTTCAAATGGTTCAGCCTGTACATCGCAAAATTACACAGCAAGCCATGTGCTTGCTTCGATGGGACTTGATGATGAGCGGATAGAAAATGCAATTCGTATTTCTTGGTGCTATATGACAGAAAACATTCCGTTTGATTTGATCTATGAGCGAATCAAAGGGTTGATGTGATGTCTAACACAATAATTGATGCTGCTATTAAAGCCTCTACGATAATTGGAAAAGCTGCATCGATAGATGAGTTATACGAAACTATCATAAATAATAGTTTATACGTGTTTGGTGCAAAAGACCCAAAGTCTGTTTTGAGGATAACCCTAGATAGACACTGCATTAATAAAAATCTGGGGGTTATGCATCAGAAAAGATACTATAAAAAAATTATAGATGGCTGTTATGAATTACTTGTGAACTTCTCTTCCACTGGAAAGAGTGTTATGGAAGAGAGTATGCAGAGCAAAGCTGATGACGTTGAGAGATCAATGCGGGATATTTATTTTTTAGCCTCTGAGCAAAGGGATAAAGTTAAAAGCGAGATTTTAGAATGTCTTGTTCAACTTCATCCGGACCGGTTTGAAGAGTTTTGTCGGATTTTTCTAACGAAATATGGCTTTCTTGAAATGGAATTGACGAGCAGAGGCCGTGACGGTGGTATAGATGTCAAAGGAGCTCTGAAAGTTGGCTTATCTTATATGCGCGTCGCAGTTCAATGTAAAAAATACTCACCAACAAATAAAGTTGGCAGACGCGCTATTTCTGAGTTCAGAGGGAATATTACAGGTGAATTTGAACAGGGTATCTTCATAACAACGAGTAGTTTCACCAAAGAAGCCGCTGAGCTATCTTTTAAGCCATCATGTGTTCCAATAGTTTTAATCGATGGGCAGCAGCTCACTGATTTCATGATTGAAAAAAGGATTGGCGTTGAAAGAGAGCTTGTTGAATTATATAATTTTGAACAAGATCTTCTTTGGGTTTAATACCTCATCCCTGAGGCTTTTGTTAATTTTCAACTTGAGAGCTGGCTATTAGTTTATAAGCCTAATTGTTGAGAGGATACCATAATTCGCTTTTCGTATTTTTAGAAGTGTTGCCATTTTTTAGTGGCAAAGTTGGGAAGTAAGTTTTACTTGTTGCTTTTTTTTCATGTTACTTACTGATTTTGTATTGATTGCTTTCTGTTCAACATCCTCTTACACAGTTGGTGACTATTCTCCTTTGTGTCTATTTTCTGAACCTCTCTCGCATTTTTTAAATTTCCCCCACTCTAAACCGCTGTGTTTATACTCAGTACGGTATAATGAGCACCAGAAATTACGCCGAACGGCAAAGGAAGTATCGAAGAGTACTTAAAGAGAGAATTCGCGATATGAAGGTGCTGCAACACCCCCATACCGCTAACCACAACCAACTATCGAGGAGTTGAAAATGGCTGCGACGAATTTTAAGCCAGAGTTTACTGTTTGCAAAACAGAATCAGACGCTTTCACCGGCATGATTGAAAACCGCGAGCTGGTACGCAAAAACAGCGCCCGCCGTCTTCATGGTAACCAGACCAACGCGGCGCCCGTCCATCCCCGCGCAGAAACGCCGCAAGACGGTGCCGCCTGCTGCGAACTGTATGCACGCATAGACATGAAATACCTTCTGCTGGGCGGCGAATGGTTAACCCGCGCGGGCTTTATCAACGGTATGCCCGTAAAAATCCGCGCCATGAAAGACTGCATTGTGATTACGCCACAGCATACAAGAGAATTATGGGGATGCCTGGAAGGTATGAGTGTGGTGAATATAAATAAACAGAAAGTCGCGCAGTGGTTAAAAACGTTTCCGGGAGCGTTGAATGATACGGGAGATATACCTATGGTGAAGCGCGGAAATGGTCTGGCAGAATAAGAGTAATATCTAAAATCTCCCTTCATTAATCCTGTAAAAGGATAAGTCAATACGGACATGAATACGCATGTCCGTATTTTTTGTTTTTCACGTGAATTATCTATCACCGCTGGTGCACTCAATAAATCGGTTGTAACATTCTCCGCAAAGCGACAGGGAGGATTGCTATGCAGATTTGTAGGATGGACTACAACGATGTCTCCGCCGATGGAAGAAGGCTGAAACTACACGTTTATGGCGTTGGGACGTTTCCCGTTTTTTCAGGAATAGAACCCGTAACCAATATTGCAGAGTGCGCCTTTATCAGGAATGCAGCATTACCTGTGGGTACGTACTGGATCGTTGATGCACCGGAAGGCAGTATTGCTAATCGGGTTGAGCGGTTTGTAAAAGACTTCAAGAACGGTACCAATCATTCTGAATGGTTCGGCTTGTTTAATGCTTCGACCATGGCTGATAACGTATTTGTGAATGGGGTCGACAGAGGCTCATTTCGACTTCATCCATTGAGGCCGAATGGTGAGGGAGAGTCGTGGGGATGCATAACGTTCTATAATATCCCTGATTTTCAACTGGTCAGACAATCTTTGCTTGCACGTAAGAAGATTCGAGTTCCTGGTGGTAAAGGGTTGATGGCATACGGACGTATTGATGTGACAGGAAGGGCTGATTATGCTTCATGCAAAGTTAAAAAATAATATCCTGATTGGTCTGGCATGCCTCATTGCTTCCTTCTTTATCGTCCTGTTTCCTCTGGGTGGCTTGCTCGATTACATATCTCAAGCCAGCAATGATTTTTTAAATCGCACCGGTCTGGGGTTTGCTGATGGTGAAGCAGACCCATCATTCCTGTGGGTGCTGGGTGGGATGATGGTCGTCGTTACCGCGCTACTGATGATCATCATCCGAAGAATATGCAACCTGAAGCAGGGATGAAATATTTCATAGCCGCTTTCTAAAACAATTAAGCGGCGTCATGCCAATCCCACACTCCGCCGCCCAACCTCAATCAACTCCCCTATTCAAAACACCGGCACCCCCAGCCCAACCTTCACCTCCCTCAACGTCTCCTGCGTCACCCCCTGCGCCCGTTCGGTCCCGCGCTTCAGCATCGCCATCAGCTCGCCCCTGTCACGCATATACATCGCCCTCCGCTCCCGCATTGGCGCAATCAGCTCCTGCAGGCACGCCTCCAGCTCGTTCTTACACGCCCGGTCCCCCAGACCGCCCGCCTGGTAATGCGCCTTCATCGCCGCCACTTTCTCCTTGTCCGGATGAAACGCGTCGAGATACGTAAACACCACGTTCCCCTCAATCTGCCCCGGGTCGCTCACCTTCAGGTGGTTCGGGTCGGTGTACATGGCGCTCACCGCACGATGAATGGTCTCTTCGCTGGCCGAAAGGTGCAGCGTGTTGCCCAGCGATTTCGACATCTTGGCGCTGCCGTCGATGCCGGGCAGGCGGCTGGTGTCGCTCAGCATCGCCTTGCAGTGGCGCAGCACCGGGGCGGGCAGCAGGCTGTTCATCTTGTGCACAATCTCGTTGGTCTGCTCAATCATCGGCAGCTGGTCGTCGCCGACGGGCACGCACTCGGCCTTAAACGCGGTGATGTCCGCCGCCTGGCTGATGGGGTAGGCCATAAACCCGACCGGCAGAGAGCGGGCAAAGCCTTTCTGCGCAATCTCGTTTTTCACCGTCGGGTTACGCTCCACGCGGGCGACGGTGACGATGTTCATATACAGCATCGTCAGCTCGGCGAGGGCGGGCAGGGCAGACTGCAGGCAGATCGTGGTCAGGTTAGGGTCGATGCCTGCGGCGAGGTAGTCGGCCAGCACTTCGGGGATGTTGTCGCGGATCTTCTGCGGGTTGCTGCCGTTGTCGGTCAGCCCCTGCAGGTCGGCAATCAGGACAAACTGGCTGTGCGTCTGCTGGAGCGCCACGCGCTGGCGCAGCGATCCGACGAAGTGGCCAAGGTGCAGCGGGCCGGTTGGGCGATCGCCGGTGAGGATGGTGGGTGCGTTCATAAAGACTCCTTAATGTGCAGTTGCCGAAAGGGGTCTTAGAAATGTGAAAGCCGCCTTTCGGCGGCTATCTGAAAATGGGGAAAACTACTACGTGCCGCCTTTAAGAAGGCAGCCACCAGCGGTTTACGGTGAGCACGGCGTGGTTTATGTTCATCTCTTTACCGTACCACGTCCGGCGCGAAAAACAAAAGGGCACGTCATGCTGCAATCACTCAACCACCTGACCCTCGCGGTCAGCGACCTGCAAAAAAGCGTTACCTTCTGGCACGAGCTGCTGGGCCTGACCCTGCACGCCCGCTGGAATACCGGGGCCTATCTCACCTGCGGCGATCTGTGGGTCTGCCTGTCGTACGACGAGGCGCGCCAGTATGTGCCGCCGCAGGAGAGCGACTACACCCACTACGCATTTACCGTGGCGGAGGCGGATTTTGAACCGTTCTCGCAAAGGCTCGAGCAGGCGGGCGTCACCGTCTGGAAGCAGAACAAAAGCGAGGGGGCGTCGTTCTATTTTCTCGACCCGGACGGGCACAAGCTGGAGCTGCACGTGGGCAGCCTCGCCGCGCGGCTGGCGGCGTGTCGCGAGAAGCCCTATGCGGGCATGGTGTTTACCTCAGACGAGGCTTGAGGCGCGTACCTTCAGCCTGCCCGCCAGCGTCACGTGCGTGGCGGCATCTTCCTGATTGCACAGGTACTCCACCGCCAGCCGTCCCAGCTCGCTGTAGGGCAACTGGATACTGGTCAGCGGCGGGGTGAGCTGCTCGGAGATCTTCTGATCGTCGTAGCCCGCCAGCAGCATATCCTGCGGGATACGCACGCCGTTCACCGCCAGCGCCTGATAGCAGCCAATCGCCAGCCAGTCGCTGGCGCAGAAGATGGCGTCCGGGCGCTCGGCCAGTTCCAGCAGAGAGGTCGTGGCGGTAAAGGACTCGCTGAACTGCCAGTTGGTCTGGCGCACCAGGCCGTCGTCGCACGCGAGTCCGGCCTGTTGTAATGCCGCCTGGTAGCCCGCCAGACGCTGGCGCGAGGCCTCCATCCAGCTCTCGCCGGTGATGTGGGCGATGCGCGTGGCCCCGCAGGCGATGAGGTGTTTAGTCACCTGAAAAGCGTTGGCGTAGTCGTCCGGGATAAACGACGGCAGCAGCGGGGAGCCGGGGTCGCGCTGGTTGAGCAGCACCAGCGGGATGCGGGTGCAGTCCTGGAAGGCCGTCATGTCCACCAGCGTGGTGACCGGAGACGCGAGAATAATCCCGATGCAGTTGCGCTTCTCCAGTTGGCGGATGATGTTCAGGGCCAGCTCGATATCGTCGCCGTAGTCGTAGACGGTGAGCAGGGTCTCGTTGCGCCACGCCGCTTCCCGTGCCTGGCTGATGGCGTCGATAAACGGGTCGAAGCTCTGCATGGAGCTCACCAGCAGGGCGATCTCCTCCTGGTTGCGCGGAGCGTGAACGGCGGGGAGGCGGTCGTAGCCGAGCTCGGTAGCCACGTTAATCACCCGCTGGCGGGTGTCGTCGCTAAGCTTGATGTTGCGTGACTGGTTAAGCACCAGCGATACCGTCGCCTGCGACACGCCCGCCGCCCGCGCAATATCGTTCATCGTCACTTTCGTTTTTCGCTTCATCCGTCCTCTCCCTTTCGCGATTTCGCATCATACCCTAACCGCGCGCTTTAGCGCCGTCGATCACGTTTCTCATTCATCGAAGCGTGAACTTTGTGAGGGGCGTCGCTTTTCTAAACGCCGTGATTTGCGCATTTATCCCACAGCTAATATTTATTAGCTAAATATTATCAGTAAGAGGACGCGTAATGAAAGAGCAGTGGAGCAGGGAGCAGGCCCAGGCGTGGTATGAGCAAAAAGGCTGGCTGTGCGGGTTTAACTATCTGCCGTCGAAGGCGGTGAACTGGACCGATATCTGGCAGGAGGAGACCTTCGATGCCGAAACCATCGAGCGCGAGCTGGGCTGGGCGGCGGACGCGGGCTACAACACCCTGCGCATCAACCTGCCGTTTATCGTCTGGGAGCACGATCGCGACGGGCTGATGGCGCGCATCGACCGATTTTTGACGATTGCCGACGGTCGCGGCTTCAGCACCATGCTGACCCTGATGGACGACTGCGGCTTCTCCGGCGACGAGCCGTACCTCGGCCCGCAAAAGCCGCCCGTGCCGGGCAAGCACAACAGCCAGGCGGCGGCGAGTCCGGGGCGTGACAAGGTGTGCGATCCCGACTGCTGGGCAGACATTGAGCGCTATATCCGCGACGTTGTGCGCCAGTTCCGCGAGGATAAGCGCGTGCTGCTGTGGGATCTGTATAACGAGCCGGGCAACCGCGGCATTTTCGCGACCGGCACGCAGGAGGTGCAGTACGACGCGAAGCTGGAGACCTGCGCGCATAAGCTTATGAAGCTCGCATTCCAGTGGGTGCGTGAAGAAGACCCGACCCAGCCGCTCACCGTCTGCGCGTGGCGCCTGCCGCCGGAAGAGGAGGGCGAGACGTTCTTCCAGCACCCGCTGGACCAGACCGCGCTGGCGCTCTCGGACGTGGTGAGCTTCCACGCCTACACCCACACCGGGCGCATGACGGCGATTATCCAGCAGCTGCAACAGCTCGGCCGCCCGCTGTTCTGCACCGAATGGCTGGCGCGCCACGTGGGTAGCACCATCGAAGAGCAGCTTCCGCTGATGTACGCGGCGAAGGTCGCGCCGTACCAGTGGGGGCTGGTGCGCGGCAAAACCCAGACGTGGCTGCCGTGGCCGGTGGTGATGAAGGAGTCCACGGACTACTGCCGCCTCTGGTTCCACGACGTGTTCGAGGAGAACGGCATTCCGTTCTCGCGCCGTGAAATCGCATTAATGCAGCAGCTGCGCAAGATCGCCCCGAAAGTTCAGGGCTAATAATATCGACCCGGCGGACCACCGCCGGGCAACCAGGCAGGCATATAACAATGGCAACGACAATGAAAATACCGTCTCGCGAGTTGTGGTCTTATTTTGGCTATGGTTTAGGTCAGTGTTTTAGCTTTGGTTTAGTGGGTTCGTTTATTAACTATTTTTACACCGACGTGCTGGGGATCTCGGCGCTGGCGGCGAGCACCATCTTCCTGATTGCCCGCGCGTGGGATGCGGTTCACGATCCGCTGTTTGCCAGCATTATGGACACCATTAACAGCCGGTTCGGCAAATTTCGCCACTTTTTGCTGATCGCCCCGCTGCTGATCACCGGCGTCACGCTGCTGTCGTTCTATAAAATAGAAGCGGACATGACCACCAAAATCCTCTACGCCGGGGTGACGTATATCCTGTGGGGGACGCTGTACGCCATCTCCGATATCCCGTTCTGGTCGATGTCGTCGGTGATGACCAACGACTCCGCCCAGCGCACCCGCGCGGTGACGGCGGCGATGCTCGGGGTCAACGCGGGGATTGCCTGCGCCAACATCTTCTTCCCGAAGCTGGCGGCGTTCTTCGCCCAGTACAGCAACGATAAAGGCTACTTTATGGCGGCGCTGGTGATGATGCTGGTGGGCCTGCCGCTGATGCTCAACGGCTTTATGCAGATCAAAGAGCGCGTGCCGCCGAGCCCGGAAAAGGTGACCATCCGCGACACCTTCCACAACCTGCGCCAGAACAAGCCGCTGTTTATCGTCCTGCTGTCGTTCTTTTTCTGCGTGTTCCACAACGTGGCGGGCGGGCTGTATATCTACTTCTTTATCAATAACCTGGGCGACGGCAGCCTGCAGATGGCGATTGGCGTGATGGGGATCGTGGCGGCGGTGCTGTGCCTGGTCGCCCCGATGCTGACGCGCCGGATGCAGAAGCGGAAGCTGTTTATGATCCTCTGCGGGCTGGACGTGGCGGTGCGCGTGGTGATGTGGTTTGTCGGGTATCAGCAGGTGACGATGCTGTTTATTTTGCTCGGCCTGAGCACGCTGTTCGTGATGATGACCAACATCCTCACCTCGTCGATGATTGCCGACACCATCGAGTACGCGGAGTACCACACGAACAAGCGCTGCGCGGCGATCACCTTCTCCGGGCAGACCTTTACCGGCAAGATGTCGGTGGCGGTGGGCGGCGGGTTAATCGGCGTGTTCCTGACGATGATTGGCTACGTGCCGCAGGCGCAAATCCAGACCGATGGCGTGCTGTCGGGGCTGTTCTTCGGGATCTGCCTGCTGCCGGCGATTGGGTCGCTGATCCGCATCGTGTTTATGTCGCGCTTTACCTTTACCGAGGAGAAGCATGCGGAGATTTGTCGGCTGCTGGCGGAGCGGAACGCGTCTGCGAAAGCGCCGGGTGGCGGCTGCGCCTTACCCGGCCTACAGGACCCCGTGAGGCAATAAATCGCACAGGCCGACAAAACCCCGAGGATCCACAAATCGCGCGGGACATGTAGGCCTGATAAGCGAAGCGCCATCAGGCTTCGCTTTTAAAGACTTACAGCGACTTTACAAACGCCAGCAGATCTTCGTTGAGCTGGTCCTGGTGGGTCAGCGCGAAGCCGTGCGGCGCATTGTCGTACACCTTCAGCGTGGCGTTTTTGATCATCTCTGCCGCCAGCTTGCCGGTGCTTTCAAACGGCACGATCTGGTCGTTGCTGCCGTGGATCACCAGCGTCGGCACGTCGATTTTCGCCATATCCGGGCGGAAGTCGGTTTCGCCGAACGCGGTCACGCAGTCGATGGTGCCCTTCAGCGACGCCAGCAGGGCGATGTTCAGCGTCTGGGTCAGGGCACCGGCAGAGACGGTCTGCCCGGCGTTGATGCCGTAGAACGGCGTCGCGAAGTCGCTGATGAACTGGGCGCGATCTTTACGCAGTCCGTCGCGAATGCCGTCAAACACGCTCTGATCCACGCCCTGCGGGAAGGAGTCGGATTTGCCGAAGATTGGCGTCACCGCGCCCAGCAGCGCCAGACCGGCGACGCGCGCGCTGCCGTAGTTGTTGATGTAGCGGGTTACGTCGCCGCCGCCCATGGAGAAGCCCACCAGCGTTACGTCCTGCAGGTCCAGGGTGGTGATCAGGTCGTTGATGTCGGACGCAAAGGTGTCGTAGTCGTAGCCGTTCCACGGCTGATCGGAGCGGCCAAAGCCGCGACGGTCAAAGGCGATGGCGCGGAAGCCGCGTTCCGCCAGGTAGTTCAGCTGGCTGTCCCACATATCGCCGTCCAGCGGCCAGCCGTGGCTGAAGAGAACCGGTTTACCCGCGCCGCAGTCTTTGTAGTAAATCTGCGTGCCGTCTTTTGCCTTAAACGTTGCCATAGTGTGTTCCTGTGCAGGTGATGATTATGGTTATACCGGCGCGACCAGGTAGCGAATAGCCGGTGATGTTGTGCCCTGATGAAAAGCCAGAACGCGGCTCTGCAGCAGGAGGTCATTCATGGTGTGGCGCTCCTGCTGGCGCAGATGCTCAATCCAGGAGCCCATCAGGAAGGTCTCGATAAACAGGCCGGGACGTTCGATATCCTCGTACACCGCCCAGCTCATCGCCCCGGCGCGGCGGCGCACCCGGCGCAGCTCGTGAACCGCCTCCAGGAAGGCCTTGGTGTTTTGCGGGTCGATGATGTACTCGTGCGACACCAGCACCGGGCCGCGCTCGTTCGGCAGGTCAATCTCCACGCCGTCCAGCGGCTGGCCGCTGAGGTCGAGTTTCAGGTCCGGATCTTTCCCCAGCTTCCAGCGGAACACCGTCGCGCTCGCCAGCACCATCCCCAGCGTGGCGACCACCAGCGAGGTCGGGGTGCCGAAGCGGGAAGCGATCTGCCCCCAGATGGCGCTGCCCGCGGTCATTGAGCCGAAGAACACCGTCAGGTAGACCGCCAGCGCGCGGGCCTTCACCCAGCGGGCGGCGCTGCGCTGCGCGCCGAGGTTCAGCGTTGAAAGCACCGCAATCCACGCGAAGCCGGTGAAGAACTCAAACAGGTTGAGCAGCCAGACGTGGCGCACGAACGCCAGCGCCAGCATGGTGAGGGCAAAGGTCAGGCTGGCGGCCACCATCAGGCGGTCGGCGTTCAGCCGCTGGCGCAGGCGCGGCAGCAGGATCGCCCCGGCAATCGCCCCCAGGCCAATGCACGCCAGCATCACGCCGTAGCCCGCCGGGCCCAGGCCCAGCTCGCGGCGCGCCACCAGCGGCAGCAGGGCCCAGCCCGCGCTGCCGAAAACGAAGAAGGCCACGGTGCGCACCAGCACGTTGCGCAGCACCGGCGCGGCGTGCACGTAGCGAATCCCGGATCGCACCGCCGAGAAGAAGTGCTCCGGCGGCAAACGCTGAATGGACGGCGCCGGACGCCAGCGCCACAGCACCCACGCCACGCCCACCACGGACAGCGCGTTCAGGGCAAACACCATCCACGGCCCGGCGAGCGAGAGCAGAAAACCGCCCAGCGCCGGGCCAATCGCCCGGCTGATGTTTACCCCGAGCGAGTTCAGCGCCACGGCGGCACCCAGCTCCGGCTTGCTCACCAGATCGGGCACCACGGCCTGGAACGGCGGCGAGCTCATCGCCGCACCCACGCTCAGCAGAAACGTCGCCACCAGCAGAACGGTGGGGGTGACGTGTTCGGTGAAGGAGAGCACCGTCAGCCCGGCGGCGGCGATGAACACCCACAGCTGGGAGAAGAGCAGGTATTTACGTCGGTCGACGATGTCCGCCATCACCCCGGACGGCAGGGCGAAGAGGAACATCGGCAGGCTGCTGGCTGCCTGCACCAGCGCGATGTCCAGCGGGTCGGCGCTCAGAGTCAGCATGCTCCAGTTTATGCCGACGTCGCTCATCCATGAGCCGACGTTAGAGACCACCGTGGCGATCCACAGCATGCGGAACACCGGCTGGCTCAGCGGCTGCCAGGGCGAAACCGTCGATGCGGGCGTCGTCTCGACGTGTGCGTCGCGAACGTCGTTAACCTGGGTCATGCGAACCTCTCCGCTGCCTTACGCTGCAGCCGCCACTGGCCCGGCCCGGTGAGGGCGAGGGTGGTGAAGATAATCAGCAGCAGCCAGCCAAACTGCCCTTCGGCAATCGACCAGTTCGGGTGGACCGCCAGCATCGCCACCAGCAGCACGGCGATAATCGGCAGGCACGCCAGGCGGGTGTACACGCCCGCAATGATAAACAGCGGGCAAATCACCTCGGCGACAATCGCCGGGATCAGGCTGGCGTAAGGCCCGAAGCCGAACGGATCTTCAATGCGCGTCAGCTCTTCGCTGAAGTGCAGCACCTTCGGCAGGCCGTGCACGTACAGCAGCAGCAGGCTGCCGGTCAGGCGCAGGAAGAACAGCCCCAGGTCGACCCGGGGCGGGGTAAAGGTGTTTTTCATCAGAATGCAAAGCAGCTGCAGCCCAGCGCCCCCCAGAAAGCGTTATCGTCGGACACCGGCATCTCTGACGTGCGGGCGAAATCATGCTGGTGGCTGTGCACCCCGCACGGGCCGCTGCAGTGGTGGATGGGGCTCATGCCGACGCGTGCGGCCTGCGGCGGCGCGCTGCGGTAGTGGCCCGGCACCTTCACCACCGGGGACCACTCGGGCAGCACCGGAATGGCAGGCGGCGCGAGCGGGCCAAAGCTGCCTGCGGCATAGACGATGTCGCCGTTGACCACCGTCAGGACGGACTCGATGCCCTTGATCTCCTCTTCCGGCACGCGGAAGTAGTCTTTGCTCAGCACGGCCAGATCGGCGAGCTGGCCGACCTTGATCTGCCCCTTCTGGTTCTGCTCGCTGGAGAACCACGCGCTGCCCTGGGTCCAGAGCATCAGGGCGGTATCGCGATCCAGGCGGGCGCTATGGTCGTACATCTGCATCCCGCCGACGGTGCGGCCGGAGACCAGCCAGTAGAGCGCGGTCCACGGGTTGTAGCTTGCCACGCGGGTGGCGTCCGTCCCTAAGCCCACCGGCACGCCGGTCTCGAGCATTTTCGCCACCGGCGGCGTGTGGCGGGTAGCTTCGATGCCGTAGCGCTCGGCAAAGTATTCCCCCTGGAAGGCCATGCGGTGCTGGACGGCAATGCCGCCGCCGAGCGCTTTGATGCGGTCGATGTTGGCCTGGGTAACGGTTTCTGCATGGTCGAAGAACCAGTGCAGGCCGTTGAACGGAATGTCGCGGTTCACCTTCTCGAAGACGTCCAGCATGCGGCTGATGGATTCGTTGTAGGTGGCGTGCAGGCGGAACGGCCAGCGGTGCTCCACCAGATGGCGCACCACGCGCTCCAGCTCGTCCTCCATGCCCGGCGCGAGGTCCGGGCGCGGTTCGAGGAAATCTTCAAAATCGGCGGCGGAGAAGACCAGCATCTCGCCCGCGCCGTTGTGGCGGAAGAAGTCGCTGCCCTGGCCCGGCGTGAGCATGTCGGTCCATTTTTCAAAGTCTTCCAGCTCGTGGCCCGGACGCTGGGTAAACAGGTTGTAGGCGATGCGGATGGTCATCTGCTTTTTCTCGTGCAGCTCGGCAATCACCTCGTAATCTTCCGGGTAGTTCTGGAAGCCGCCGCCCGCGTCGATGGCGCTGGTCAGCCCCAGGCGGTTCAGCTCGCGCATGAACTGGCGCGTGGAGTTGACCTGCTGCTCCAGCGGCAGCTTCGGCCCTTTGGCCAGCGTGGAGTACAAAATCATGGCGTTAGGGCGGGCAATCAGCATCCCGGTCGGGTTGCCGTTGGCGTCGCGCTGGATCTCGCCGCCCGGCGGGTTCGGCGTGTCCTTGGTGTAGCCGACCACCTTCAGCGCGGCGCGGTTGAGCAGGGCGCGGTCGTACAGGTGCAGGATGAAGACCGGGGTGTCCGGCGCGGCGTCGTTAATTTCGTCGAGGGTCGGCATGCGGCGCTCGGCAAACTGGAACTCGGTCCAGCCACCCACCACCCGCACCCACTGGGGCGACGGCGTGCGCAAGGCCTGCTCTTTCAGCATCCGCAGGGCGTCGGCCAGCGACGGAACGCCCTCCCAGCGCAGCTCGAGGTTGTAGTTCAGCCCGCCGCGGATCAGGTGCAGGTGCGAGTCGTTCAGGCCGGGGATGGCGGTGTGGCCTTTTAAGTCGACCACTTTGGTGCCGTCGCAGTGGTGCTGCATCACCTCGGCGACGGTACCCACTTCCAGAAATTTTCCGTCGCGCACGGCAACGGCTTCCGCGACGGGGTTTTCGCGATCGACGGTGTGAAACTGGCCGTTAACCAGAATGAGATCGGCTTTACCGAGGGTAACCATAAACTGCTCCTGACTGAGAGGGGAATGGTCAGGATTATGGGAACCGGTTTCGGCAAAGATCCAGTTATACAATAGGATAGGTATACCAAAGTATAACTATACCTAAGGTTAACTATACGAAGAGATAATTACGCCCAGGGACGGAAAACCGCAGGATGAGGGTGATTTTATCGTCGCGGCGCTCGCGGCGATTTCACCCTTAACCACTGGAAAATGCTATGACCTCTTCAAAGCTCGAAGTGTTAACCCCTGCGAACTGTCAGATCATCTTTATCGATCACCAGCCTCAGATGGCGTTTGGCGTACAGTCTATTGACCGCCAGGTGCTGAAAAACAACACCGTGGCGCTGGCGAAAGCGGCCAAAGTGTTCAACATCCCGACCATCATCACCACCGTTGAGACCGAAAGCTTCTCCGGTAACACCTATCCGGAGCTGCTGGACGTGTTCCCGGGCCAGGACATTCTGGAGCGTACCTCCATGAACTCCTGGGACGACCAGAAGGTGCGCGACGCGCTGAAGGCCAACGGCAAGAAGAAGGTGGTGGTTGCCGGCCTGTGGACCGAAGTGTGCAACAACAGCTTTGCCCTGTGCGCGATGCTGGAAGGCGACTACGAAATTTATATGGTGGCGGACGCGTCCGGCGGCACCTCCAAAGAAGCCCACGACTACGCGATGCAGCGCATGATCCAGGCGGGCGTGATCCCGGTGACCTGGCAGCAGGTGATGCTGGAGTGGCAGCGCGACTGGGCGCGTAAAGAGACCTACACCGCGGTGATGGACATCGTGCGCGAGCACTCCGGCGCGTACGGCATGGGCGTTGATTACGCCTACACCATGGTGCACAAAGCGCCGTCTCGCCAGAAGAGCGAGCACCGCACCTTAGCGCCGGTCCCGGCTCGCTAAGCCCCGCTGGCGGGCTGGTCCCTCATCCGGCTCGCCGCTGCCTCTTTCTCTGGAGTTCACAATGAGTACTGGGCTGATATCCCTTGCCGCAGGCGTGTTGATTGGCCTGATGTATGCCGTGCTGAAGGTGCGCTCCCCCGCGCCGCCCGCGCTGGCGCTGATTGGCCTGCTGGGGATGCTGGCGGGTGAACAGGCGACGCGCCATCTGTTATCCCGCGACGGCGCGCCCCCTCCTCCGGTGACCGTTCCGCAGGCCAAATCGCAGACGGGAGCGTCCTCATGAAAGCATGGATAATTTCGCTGGTGTGCGGCGTGGTTGCTGGGGTAATTTACGCTCTGCTCGACGTCCATTCCCCGGCGCCGCCAGTTGTCGCCCTGCTTGGCCTGTTTGGCATGCTGGTGGGCGAACAGCTCATCCCGGTGGGACGGCGTTTACTGAGTCGCGAGCCGCTTACCCTCGCCTGGTTTCGTCACGAATGCGTACCGAAAATCAGCGGCACGGCGCCTCCTGCGCCCGCGAAGGACGATCGCGACGTTTAATGATTTACCAGAGGAAAGACAGCATGACGCTGCCGTGGCGCATTGCCATCATTGATGACGAACGTTCCGTCCGCAGCGGGCTGAGTAATCTCCTCGAGTCGGAAGGCTATTCGGCCGATACGTTTGATTCGGCAGAGGTGTTTCTGAGCCATCCTTTCGCCCTGTCCGGCGCGGCGCTGGTGATCGCCGATATCAAGCTGCGGGGCATGAGCGGCCTGGAGCTGTTTGAAAAGCTCCGGCTGCTGGCCGTACCGCCTCCGCCCGTGATCTTTATCTCCGGTCATGCTGATGAAAATATGCAGCGGTACGCTCTTGATCTGGGCGCCGCTGCATTTTTGCGTAAGCCTATTAACATAGATATTCTGCTGGATCATATTCAGCGGGAGATGGCCCGCCGACAATAAGGATCGCGGATGAACGAACACGAGCAGCCTGCATTCTGGCCCGCCCAGGGGAATCTTCACCAGGGGCGGGTTTTTGTCCTTAAAGAGGATGTGATTTTTACCGTGCTGGCGCAGGAGGGCGGAATCGCCTGGATGCACGCGCGACATCCCCACTCCGGCGGCTCGTTCATTATCGCCACCGCGGTGAGCGACGAAGAGGAAGAGCGGGCCACCCGGCTGCTGAAAAACGAGTTTGCGCTGCGCGACCTGCTGCAGGACAGCTGGGCCATCCGCGCCGTTGCCTCCACCCAGTACCGGGGGCGCTTTGCGCTGGTGTACGCCCCGTTTGCGTTTGAGCTGCTGGCGCGGCGCGCGGGCAGGGCGATCTCGGGCATCACGCGCTTTCTCGAGATGGCGATCCAGATCTGCGTTCCCCTGCGCCAGATGCATCTGCAAAACCTGATCCACGGCGATATCAAGCCCGGCAGTATTTTTGTTCATCACGATGCCACCTGCCGTCTGGGCAGCTTTGGCCTTTCCAGCAGTCTCTCCGATGCCGTCACCCAGACCCGGCTTGCCGTTTCAGGCGGTACGCCCGCATATATGTCGCCGGAGCACACCACCCGCACCCAGCGCCCCGTCGACGGCCGCAGCGATCTCTACAGCCTCGGCATGGTGCTGTATGAACTCCTGACCGGACGCCTGCCGTTTGAGCTGGGGGAGGACGAACAGACCAACTGGGCGCACTACCATATTGCCTCCGCGCCGCTGGCCCCGGACGCGATCCGCCCGGACGTGCCGGAAATGCTGTCGACCATCATCCTCAAGCTGCTGGAAAAGCACCCCGATAACCGCTACCAGACGGTCGACGGGCTGATTGCTGACCTCCGCCGCTGCCAGGCAACGCTGACCTGCGAGGGCGAGATTGTCGCTTTTACCCCCGGCCAGCAGGACCGCACCCCGGCGATCCATCTGGCGGACTCCCTTTTCGCGACGCATCCGCAGGCGAATGACGTCGTGGCCGCGTTTGAACGGGTGGGGCAGAGCCTGGCGCCGGAGCTGGTGACGATCGGCGGGCCGTCGGGGATCGGCAAATCCTCAATTATCGCGACGGCGCTCAAAACGCTGCAGCAGCGTACGGTGCTGCTGGCGGTGGGCAAAGTCGATCAGTTTTCACCGTCGCTGCCCTACGGCGTATTAAGCTCCGCGTTCCGCACCCTGACGCTGCACCTGCTGGGGCTGCCCGCAGAGGACGTGGCGAAGTGGAAAATTCGCCTGTCGCGCGCCCTGGAGGGGCACGAGGCGCTGGCCGTCAGCCTGGTGCCCGAGCTGGGCCTGCTGCTTGAGAGCAAGCCGCGCTTCTCGGCGGATACGTTTTCCATTGATGCCCGGGCGCGCTTCAGCCATATGGTGCTGGCGCTGGTAAAAACCTTTGCCTCGCAGGGCTGCCCGCTGGTGCTGGTGCTCGACGACCTCCAGTGGAGCGACGCCGCCAGCCTGCATACGCTCAAATATCTGCTGATGAACTGCGGCGCCGTTCCGCTGCTGGTGGTCGCGGCCCACCGGGATATCAGCGCCGTGTCCGACGCCGCCCTGCAGGCGCTGCTGGCGAGCCTGCCGGAAGCGGCGCAAAACGCGAGCGAGATTGTCCCGCAGGCGCTTTCCGTGAAAGCGGTGGCGCGCTGGCTGGCGACGGTATTTCGCACCCGCAGCGCGGCGACGACCGATCTCGCCACGCTGATCCACGAGAAGACGGGCGGCAATCCGCTCTTTGTGCACGAGTTTTTCCGCCGCATCGTCGATGACGGCCTGGTGGTGCACAACAAATATCAGGACAAGTGGCACTACGATCTGCAGGCGATCCGCGCCAGGCATTACACCGAAAACCTCGTCACCCTGGTGCTGAAGCAGCTCGAAGAGCTGCCCGACGAGACGCGGCGCCTGCTGGGCAGCATCGCCTGCCTCGGCGGCACGGGCGAGATGGAGATGATCTGCCGCGTGGTCAGCATGTCGATGGCGGAAATGCGCTATGCGCTGCACCCGGCGGTGATGGCCCAGCTCATCGTACTGACGGAAAAAAAGTACGCCTTCACCCACGACCGGGTGCAGGAGGCGGCCTTTGCGCTGCTGGAACGGCATGAGAAAAGCCATATTCACCTGACGACCGCCAGCCTGCTGGCCGACGCCGCGCGCCAGGCGGCGGGGAACGAGCTGCTGTTCCGCGCCGTTCACCACGTCACGGCCGCGCTGGACAGCATCCAGCCCGCGCCGCAGCGGGAGATGTTCCGCGAGCTGAGCCTGCTGGCCGCGCGACGCGCGAAGCGTTCGGGAGATTACCTTTCGGCGCTCGGCTATATCCAGACCGCCAGAGCGCTGGGCAACGCCGGGACGGTGTCGGACTTTATGCTCGATATCGAAGAGGCGGGCTGCGAGTTTGCGCTGGGGCATCTGGAGCGCACCCGCGAGCTGTGTGACGCCATTCTCGGCTGCCCCGGCGGGCTGACCGAAAAGGCGCTGGCGGCCAACCTGCTGGTGGAGGTGTACATTCGCCAGTCGGACAGCCGTCTGGCGCTGGAGGCGGCGCTCTGCTGGCTGGGGATTTTCGGGATCCAGATTAGCCGCTATCCGGAAGATGCCGACTGCGACGAGGCCTGGGCGCTGTTTTGCAACCGCACGGCCGACGCGCCGCAAAACCTGTTTGCCCAGCTGTCGCTGATGGACAACCCGGAAACCGAAGCGGTGATGAACCTGCTCTACAGCGCCAGCATTTGCGCCAGCTTCATCTGCCCGCGCCTGCACTTTTTGCTGCTCTGCCGCATGATGCACCTGACCCTTGACCACGGCATTACCGGCGCGTCCACCACGGCAATGGCCTGGTTTGGCGTGCTGATGGGCCACCGCTACGCCGAGTACCGCCTCGGGTTTCAGTACGGCACCCTGGCCCGCGAGCTGGTGAATCGCCACGGCTACGACACCTTCGAAGCTAAAACCCTGCTGCCGCTCGACCAGCTCAGCGTCTGGACCCAGCCTTTATCGTTTACCATCGAGTGCGCGAAGGCCTGCTTCACCTCGGCGGTGACCCACGGGGATATGACGATGGCCTGCTTTGCGGCCTGCCACCAGGTGATTAACTTCCTCTCGCGGGGCGATCATCTGGACGGGGTGCTGACCAGCATCGATCGCGGCCTGGCGTTCGTGCGTAAAACCCACTTCCAGGATGTGGAAACCATTCTGATGGTCCAGCGCGGCTACGTTGAGTTTCTGCGCACGCCGGTCATCGGCACCTGGACCGCGTCGCAGGTGCTGCCGGAGGCGCTGCTTCCCGCGTCGCCGGAGCAGGCGCCGGAGAAGAACGCCACCATGCTGTTCTGGTACTGGCTCTATCGCGGCATGGCGCACTTTACCTGCGGCGAATATGCCGACGCGCAGGCGGATCTCGAGATGGCGGGCTGGTACGCGTGGTCTGCGCCGGGGCACATCCATCTGCTGGATTACCATCTCTACAGCGCGCTGGCGCTGTCGCGTCAGCTGACGCCGGAGACCTTCTCGGCGAATCACCGCCGCAGCATTCACGCCCACTACGACAAAATTGCCCTCTGGGCGCGCGTTAATCCCGGCTCGTTTGCGGATAAAGAGGCGCTGATCTACGCCGAAATCGTACGTCTGGACGGGATGAACAGCATTGCGCTTGAGCAGTATGAGAAGGCGGTTCGGCTCTCCCGCGAGGGCGGCTTTAACCCGATCAACGCCCTGGCCCACGAGCTGGCGGGGCGCTTTTCGCTGGCCTGCGGCTACCCGACCGCCTCGGATGCGCACTTCCGCGGCTCGATTGCCGCCTGGGGCCGCGCGGGCGCGCAGGCCAAGGTGCGCCAGCTGGAGCAGGATTTTCCGCACCTGCTGGCCTCCGGGCAGGCCAGCGCCTACGACACGGTGGCGTTCGCCCAGAACGAGACCATCCGCGATCTGCAAAGCGTCATCAAAGCCTCCCGCGCGCTGTCGGAAGAGATTAACCTTGAGCGCTTAATCGAAAACCTGATGACCATCCTGCTCGAACGCGCCGGGGCGCAGCGCGGCCTGCTGCTGCGCGTGAGCGAGAGCCTCATTCCTGAGATCGAGGCCAGCGCCTGGACCAGCACCGAGGGCGTGCGGGTGCGGATCCTGAAAGACGTGCCGACGGCGACCGACCTGCCGCTGTCGGTGCTGGCGGCGGTGATCCGCACCGGGCAGGAGATCCGCACCGGCAGGCCGGAGGAGTTCCATCCCTTCAGCCAGGACCCTTATCTGGTGACTTCGGGGGCGGCGGTCATGTGCGTCCCGATGTTCAAACAGGCGCGGCTGGTGGGCGTGCTGTACCTGGAAAACCGCCTGATGCCGGAGGTCTTCACCGCCGAGCACTCGCGCGTGGTGAGCCTGCTGGGCGCGCAGGCCGCGGTATCCCTGGAGACGGCGCGGCTGTACGCCGAGCTGCTGGCGGAGAACATCCAGCGCCGACGGGTGGAGAAAGAGCTGCGCTCCAGCCAGACCTCGCTGATGCTCGGCGAGCAGATCAGCCACACCGGCAGCTGGCGCTGGGAGCTGGAGCAGGATCTGATGTTTGTCTCGGAAGAGTACGCCCGCATTCTCGGCCTGCCCGAGCGGCAAAAGATGATCTCCATGGCGGAGTTTTTGACCTTCGTTCATGAGGACGATTACGCCCGCATCAGCGCCATCGTCACCGAGAGCGTGCGCGACGGGCTCTCCATGCGCGCGGAGTTTCGGGTTAAGCGTACCGACGGCTCAACGCGCTACATCCTCGGGATTGGCGATCCGGTGGGCGTGGGCAGCGAGGTGAACGAGTATTACGGCATTATTACCGACATCACCAGCCAGCGCGCCGCGGAAGATGCCATGCGGGTGGCGCAGGCGGATCTGGCGCGGGTCTCCCGGGCCACTACCGTCGGGCAGCTGACCTCCTCCATCGCCCACGAGATCAACCAGCCGCTGATGTCGATCGTCTCGAACGCCGGGGCGAGCCTGCGCTGGCTCAACCGCGAGCCCGCCCGGCTGGATAAGGTGCGCGAAGGGCTGGAGGAGATCGCCGCGGAAGGCGCGCGGGCGGGGGAGATCATTCGCAGCATTCAGTCCCTGACGCGCAAGCAGGATCCCACCTTCTCGCGCATCGACATGCACTACCTGATCCACCATATCATCACGCTTTCGCGCAGCGAGCTGGAGCAGAGACACATTAGCGTTGATTATCTGTTAAGGGCGCAGGACAGCTTTATCACCGGCGATAGCGTGCAGATCCAGCAGGTGCTGCTCAATCTGGTGATGAATGCGGTAGAGGCGATGGCCGAGGTGAAGGATCGCGCCAGCACCATTACCCTCAGCACCGCCAACGCGGACGGGAAGGTGATCGTCGAGATCGCCGATACCGGGAGCGGCATTGAGCCCGAGCGGCTGGAGCAGATTTTTGACTCGTTCTACTCCACCAAAGCGCAGGGGATGGGGATGGGGCTGACCATCAGCGCCAGCATCATCGAGCGCCACTGCGGGAAGCTGAGCGCGCGCCGCCGGGAGCCGTACGGCACGGTATTTGCGTTTGCGCTGCCGCTGGCGGCGCAGGAAGGATAAGCGTTACTCCGCAGGCAGGCTTTAGGTCAGGCGCTCAACGGCCCTGACCAGCTCCGCCACGGAGCGCACCTGCATTTTCTCCATCACCCGGCGACGGTGCACCTTAACCGTGATCTCGCTGACGCCCAGCTCGGCGGCAATCTGCTTGTTCAGCATGCCGCTTATCGCCAGCGTCAGCACCTCGTGTTCGCGCGGGGTGAGGGACATGTGGCGCTGCTTCAGGGCGTAGTGCTCTTTATTGCGCGCGGCGTTGTGTTCCGCCAGCTGAAGCGCGGACTCAATGGCGTCGATAAGCGCGGTGGATTCGACAGGCTTGGTGAGAAATTCGTACGCGCCGCCTTTAATGGCGCGCACCGACATCGGGATAGTGCCGTGGCCGGTAAGAAAAATAATCGGGATCTCGCGCCCGCTGTCCTTGAGCGCGTCAGCCACCTCAAATCCTGAGATGGCGGGCATTTGCATATCGAGGACCACGCACGACGGCAGATCCTCAAACCGGTGTTGAAGAAACGCTTCTGCCGATGAAAAGCCGACGGCGTTCAGGTCTGCCGAATCCAGCAGCCCGATCACGGACTGCCTGACTGCGTCATCGTCATCTACCACATACACAATGTGTTCCATTCACCGCCCCGGTGCTGATTGACATGTCGAGGATGCAAACAATCCCGACGGTTACGTAAGGGACTGTTTATGCTGACTTTCATCTTAACACATTAACTATCATTATCATTTAACAATATGATAACCATATGAAGTATAGCGAGCCGGGGCAGGGGCGGTGAAGCAACGAAACGCTGTTTTTATGCACCCACAAGCTCGATGCGGTTGCCGTCCGGATCCGCAATTACCGCTTCATAGAAGCCGTCCCCGGTCATGCGCGGGGCGCTGAGTAGCGTGCCGTTTGCCTGCGCCCGCTCGGCCATGCTGTCGACCTGCGCCCTGCTGCCGACGTTGATGGCGATATGCGCCCAGCCGATAAACTCCGGGTGGGCAGGGGCACCGGGCAGATCCGGCAGCGTCATCAGCTCGATGGTCGGCCCGTCATCCAGCGTAATAAAGTGTGATTCAAAACCGGGACGATTTTTACTGACGTAGCGTTCGTTACTGCGGCCATTAAACACCGTTTCCCAGAACTCAACCTGCGCGTTCAGGCTGCGGGTCCAGAGTGCGACATGTGCAATATTCATATGCTCCCTCGTTATTTGTCTGTGAGGACTTTGATCGGTAAAACAGGCTACACTCTGGTTTTGAGCGCTACAAGCTGAGGAAATAACAATGCACTACACACTGAAAGAAAGCGACAAGGAAAAGGCGGAAGGGTCAAACGGCGCGGGCGCTCTGCAGCAAAAACTGCTGGAGTCCCGTTCGATTGTGATCTCCGGTGAGATCAACCAGGAGCTGGCGCAGAAGGTCATCACCCAGATGATCCTGCTGCAAAGCGTCAGCAACGATCCGATCAAGCTGTACATCAACAGCCAGGGCGGCCACGTGGAAGCGGGCGATACCATCCACGACTTTATCAAGTTCATCCGCCCGGAAGTTCACGTCATCGGCACCGGCTGGGTGGCGAGCGCCGGGATCACCATCTTCCTGGCGGCGAAGAAAGAGCACCGCTACTCGCTGCCAAATACCCGCTTTATGATCCACCAGCCGCTGGGCGGCGTGCGCGGTCAGGCAACGGATATTGAGATCGAAGCGCGCGAGATCATCCGCATGCTGGATCGCGTGAACAAGCTGATCGCTGACGCCACCGGCCAGCCGCTGGAAAAAGTGAAAAAAGACACCGACCGCAACTTCTGGATGTCTCCGGCAGAAGCGCTGGACTACGGCATCGTGGGCAAGCTGATTACCCATTATGACGAGCTGAAGCTGGATTAAGATTTACGTCGTGTACGTGTCGGGTGGCGGCTTCGCCTTACCCGACCTACACGCCCTCGTTTGACCCATGACAAGTTCCCCCTCTGCTTTCTTACCTATAATCGCGCCTGTTTCCCCTCTCACTGGTGCTACCCATGGCGTATCAACTGAACCTGAACTGGCTGGAATTTCTCGAAAAATACTGGCAAAAAAAACCCGTAGTGCTGAAAAATGCCTTTCCGAATTTTGTCGACCCAATTACCCCGGACGAGCTGGCAGGCCTGGCGATGGAGCCGGAAGTCGATAGCCGCCTGGTGAGCCATTTCAACGGTAAATGGCAGGCCAGCAATGGTCCGTTTGAGCACTTTGACGATCTGGGCGAAACCGGCTGGTCGCTGCTGGCGCAGGCGGTGAACCACTGGCATATGCCCGCCGCGGAGCTGGTGCGTCCGTTCCGCGTCCTGCCGGACTGGCGTCTGGATGACCTGATGATCTCCTTCTCCGTGCCGGGCGGCGGCGTGGGTCCGCATATCGATCAGTACGACGTGTTTATCATTCAGGGGATGGGCAGCCGCCGCTGGCGCGTGGGCGACAAGCTGCCGATGCGTCAGTTCTGCCCGCATCCGGCGCTGCTGCACGTCGATCCGTTTGAGCCGATCATCGACGAAGATCTGGCCCCGGGCGATATTCTCTACATCCCGCCTGGATTCCCGCACGACGGCTTTACCCATGAGACGGCGCTCAACTACTCCGTCGGTTTCCGCGGGCCGAACGGTCGCGATCTGATCAGCAGCTTCGCCGACTACGCGCTGGAAAACGATCTGGGCGGCGAGCATTACAGCGATCCGGATCTGACCTGCCGCGAACACCCGGGCCGCGTGGAGCAGTACGAACTCGATCGCATTCGCCAGATGATGTTCGACATGATTAGCAAGCCGGATGATTTCACAAAATGGTTCGGCAGCTTTGTCTCGACGCCGCGCCACGAGCTGGATATCGCCACCGCCGAGCCGCCTTACGCGCCGGAAGAGGTGCTGGACGCGCTGCAGGGCGGCGAAACGCTGTCTCGCCTGAGCGGTCTGCGCGTGCTGAACGTCAACGGCAGCTTCTTTATCAACAGCGAACAGCTGGAGACGGTAGACGCGAAGGCGGCGGATGCGCTGTGCCGCTACACTGAACTCGGCCAGGCCGAGCTGGGCGATGCATTGAATAATCCTGCGTTTGTCGAAGAGCTCACCGGGCTGATTAACCAGGGATACTGGTACTTCGACGAGTAGTGCGGCACGGTTTTCTCCCTCTCCCTGTGGGAGAGGGCCGGGGTGAGGGCATCAGGCCGCACTAGCCCTCCTCCATCGCAATCACAATCGCTTCGCCCATCTTCTTCAACGCTTCACGATTCTTCTCCGTCGGCGGCAGCGCCACGTTGATCCGCAGACAGTTGCGGTACTTCCCGGAGGCGGAAAACAGCGACCCGGCCGCGGCCTGGATCTTCAGCCGACACAGCTGCTTGCTGACGCACACCATGTCGACCTTCTCCGGCAGCTCAATCCACAGCAGGAAGCTTCCCTGCGGGCGCGTGACGCAAATCTCTGCCGGAAAATACTGCCGCACCCAGCAGGTGTAGGTTTCCATATTCTGCTGATAAATCTGACGCATACGGCGCACGTGGCGATGATAATGGCCGTCGCGAATAAACGCCGCCACCGCCATCTGCGTGCCCGGCACGTTAAACCCGCCCGCGGCGTATTTCATGTGCATCACCCGGTCGTAATAGCGCCCCGGCACAATCCAGCCGACGCGCAGGCCCGGCGCCACGGTTTTGGTAAACGAGCTGCAGAGGATCACGCGGCCGTCGATATCCATCGAGTGGATGGTACGCGGGCGCGGGTACTCTGCCGCCAGCTCGCCGTAAATGTCATCCTCCACGATCACGATATCGTGCCGCTGGGCCAAGGCTAACACCTGCTTTTTCCGCGCTTCCGGCATGATAAACCCGAGCGGGTTATTGCAGTTGGGCACCAGGATCACCGCCTTGATCGGCCACTGCTCCAGCGCCAGCTCTAACGCCTCGATGCTGATCCCGGTCTCGGGATCGGTGGGAATTTCAATCGCCTTGATGTCAAACCCGCGCAGCATCTGCATGGTGCCGTGAAACGACGGCGACTCCACCGCCACGATGTCCCCCGGCTTGCACACCGAGAGCAGGGCGATCGACAGCGCGCCGTGGCAGCCGTTGGTGATGACAATCTCGTTCGCCGCCACGGTCGAGCCGCCGTCCAGCATCAGGCGGGCGATCTGCTCACGCAACTCCAGGCGGCCGTCGAGCACGTCATAGCTCAGCATTTCACCCGGATTATGCTGCGCGATGCGGCTCATCTCGCGCCACAGCGGCTTCAGGCTCGGCTGATTCACATCCGGCGAGCCGCCGCCGAAGGAGATCATCTCTTTGTCAGCGCGGGCGTCCAGCAGCATCATCACCTCATCCCACTGGGTGACGTCCACGGGGCGCTGCACCGGGCGCGTCATGGCCGGAACCGGCGGCTGGGCTTTGCGCTGCGAAACAAAATAGCCGGAGCGCGGCTGAGGGGTGATCAGCTGGAGGTTTTCGAGGATCTGATAGGCCTGCTGTATGGTGCTGATACTCACGCCGTGCTCCTGGCTCAGCGTGCGTACCGACGGCAGACGTTCGCCGCTGCGATACAGCCCTTGTTCAATGCGTTCTGCCAGAAGGTTGGCGAGATGTTGATAGCGCGTCATGCTGTATCCTTTGTTTTCACCATACAGATTGTAAAACCAGTACAGATTGCCGTAAAAATTGGCATGCAGATACTGTTTTAGCGGATCTGTATGTTAAACAAAAGGTGTTTTTGAGTCTGTATTGCACAGGCCGATTTCCAGGATGATAACCCCACTGGTACAGTGAGGAGAGCATCATGGAATTCTATGAGAACCGTTCAAAACGTCCGTTCGTCGTGTTTGTCTGGATCGGCAAAACGATCTGCAACTGGTATCGCATCAACCGTACCCGCCGCATTCTGAGCCAGATGAGCGACGAGCAGCTCAAGGACGTTGGGTTGTCGCGGTATGATGTGTAAGCCACGTCGTCGCCGGGTGGCGGCTGCGCCTTACCCGGCCTACTCGATCCCGTAGGCCCGGTAAGCGTAGCGCCACCGGGCGATTTTCAGCTCAACAGCGCAAGCGTCTGCCGCTTCGGCCTTTCCAGCAACTCCACCGCCTCCTGATACGACCGCACGTTGTTATATCCCATCACCAGCCCGTAGCGTTTGCCCGACCCGCGATACCACTCCGAAAGCGCATTCACCTGCAGCTGCTGTTCCTGCCAGCAGCGCGCCACTTCCCGGTCACAGCTTCCTCTGGTCAGAAACGCCACGATATGCATCCCGCCGTCGTTTTGCTCGGTGAAAAACAGATCGCCATACACCTCGCGCAGGGCGGCAATCATCCAGTCGCGCCGGGTCTGATACAGCGCGCGCATCTTTTTCAGGTGACGGAAAAAATGGCCTTCGTTGAGAAACGCGGTGAGGATCTTTTGCGTCAGCACCGGCTGGCCGCTGGTGATAATGTCCGCGCAGTCGGTAAAGGCCCCGACGGTGCTGGCGGGCATCACCACGTAGCCCATGCGCAGCGACGGCATGATGGTTTTACTGAAGGTGCCCATAAAAATTACCCGGTCGTGCTGGTCGAGGCTTTTCAGCGACGGCAGCACCTTGCGGGTGTAGTGAAACTCCCCGTCGTAATCGTCTTCAACGATCCACGCCTCGTTCTGGCTGGCCCAGTCGAGCAGCTGCTGCTTGCGCGGCAGCGAGAGCGTGACCGCCAGCGGGCTCTGGTGCGACGGAGTGACGATGGCAAAACGGGCGTCGCGGTGGTGACGAAGCAGGTAGTCCGTGTCGATACCTGAACGGTCGACCGGCACCGTGTGCAGGCGCGGCACGATCCGCTTGAGCAGCTGCTGGCCCATAAAATAGCCCGGATCTTCAAACACCACCTTGTCGCTGCGGCTGGCAAGGGTGTCGAGGATCAGCCGCAGGCTGCCGCTGTAGCCGCTGGTGATCAGCACCTGTTCGGCGCTGCAGGACAGCCCGCGTGAAATATTAAGATAGCTGGCGATGGCCTGGCGCAGCGGATACCAGCCCAGCACCGGTGGGTTGAGCATCTCCTCCTGGCGCATGGCGCGCGTCGCCTGGCCCGCCAGCAGCAGCCATTTTTTATACGGAAAACTGTCGAGGGCAGGGATGCCGGGGCGCAGAAACCCCGCCCGCTCGCGCTGGCTGATGAGCGATGCCGGAAGCGTGCCGGTGGGCTGTTCCGCAGGGGCAGTGTTATCCGGCAACAGTAAATCCGGGTTAACCCGCGTGCCGCGCGCGCCCTGGCTCACCAGATACCCTTCACCCGTCAGAATGGCGTACGCCGTTTCGACGGTTTTACGCGCCACCTTCAGCTCTTCCGCCAGCATGCGGATGGCGGGCACCTTATCGCCCGGCTTCAGCACGCCGCGCGTGATATTGTCGCGATAGCGGGAATAAATCTCGTGATAGCCCGGCTTCATGTCCTACCTCGTTTCACGCTTTTTGTATCTTTTTACTATGTCATGAACGGCGTAGATTTACCGCATCGCATGACACATGCCGCACAAAAAGAGGAAAGACAATGAGCACTCGCGTTAACCACCATAAAGCTACACCTGCCCTCGCCAACGCCCTGTCCGCCCTGAGCATGGAGGTGGCAAAAACCTCCATCGACCCGGCGCTGAAGCACCTGATCGACATTCGCGTATCGCAGCTGAACGGCTGTACCTTCTGCCTGGATATGCACTCGAAAGAGGCCAAAATCGCCGGCGAGCGCGAGCTGCGCCTGTACCATCTGGCGGCCTGGCGCGAGTCCCCGCTGTTCAGCGCCCGCGAGAAAGCCGCGCTGGCCTTCACCGAAGCGCTGACCCAGATTGGCGTGCACGGCGTGAGCGACGCGCTGTACCGCAGCGTGTCGGAGCACTTCTCGGACGTGGAGATTTCAGAGCTGAACTTCGCCATCGTGGCGATCAACGCCTGGAACCGTCTGGGGATCACCTCCCGCATGGAACCCGGCTCGCTGGACGCGGCTTACGGGCTGAATAAGGCTAACCTGGAATAATCCCGCGCTCGCGGATCGTCGCCACCAGCGCCCGTAGCCCTGGCGGAACGTGGCGATGGCCGGGGTAATACAGGCGCAGCCCGGCAAAGGGCTGCGCCCACTCGTCTAAGACGCTCACCAGTTCTCCCCGCTCAAGCTCTTCACGGATATACAGTTCCGGCAAAAATCCCACCCCTAATCCCGCTTTCACGGCGCGGATCGAGGCAAAAAGATCGGACGTCGCAAAGCGAGGCGGCACGGCAAGGGCGTACGTTTCCCCTCGACGCGCCAGCTCCCAGCGGTAGATCCCGCCGTGGGCCATGCGCATGCCGATCCCCTGATGTGAAAGCAGATCGTCCGGCGTCTGCGGAATGCCGTGGCGTGCAAAATAGTCCGGCGTGGCGGTGACCAGCTGGCGGATCTCCCCGGTCAGCGGCACGGCGATCATGTCCTGCGGCACGGACTCCTCAAGGCGGATCCCCGCGTCAAAGCCTTCCGCTACGATGTCGATCATTCGCGCTTCGCTGACGGTCTCTACGCGCATCTTCGGGTAGCGGATCATAAAGTCGATCAGCAGCTGGTCCAGAAACAGGGTGCCGATATGGTTCGGCACGTTCAGACGCAGCGTGCCGGTAAGTTCCCCGGTGTCGCTGTGGATCTCCTCGCCGGCGAGACGGATCTCCTGCAGGGCCGGGCCGATACGCGCCACGTAGCGCTGTCCGGCGTCGGTGAGTGCCACGCTGCGGGTGGTGCGGTTAAAGAGGCGGGTATCAAGGCGGCTCTCCAGCCCGGCGATGGCGTTGCTGACCGCCGTGGCGGACATGCCCAGCTCCTGCGCCGCGGCGCGAAAGCTGCCGCGCCGCACCACCGCCATCACCACTTCCAGCTCTGTCAGACCTGAACGATGCATAGATTATCCTGAAAATCGAAACAACCCTTGCAGCATAGCGTGGATTATCGCAACGGAGAAGCCGTGCCAGACTGTGCTCACACAGCCTGAGGAGGTTTATATGCACACCATCGAACAGATCTTTATTAACGGCGAATTTGTTACCCCGCACGGCACCGAGTGGTTTGATTTGTACAACCCGGCGACGGCGCGGGTTATCGGCCAGGTTCGTCTGGCGGATGAGGTTGACGCAGAGCGCGCCATTGCGGCGGCAAAAGCAGCTTTTCCGGCGTGGTCGCAGACCACAAAGCCGGAACGCATCGCGGCGCTAAAACGTATGCACGCCGCCGTGGCCGCTCGCCACGACGATCTGCTCGACGCGATCGTTGAAGAGTACGGCGCGCCCGCCTCACGATCGGCGTGGATGGCCAGCTATCCGGCGGAGGTGATTGCTCAGGCCATTGAGGCGCTGGAGGCGTTTGAGTTCGTCACTCCCGCAGGTGCGGCCACGGTGCAGATGACGCCGCTTGGGGTGGCCGGGCTTATCACGCCGTGGAACAGCGACGCGGGGTTTATCTGCGGCAAGCTGGCTGCCGCGCTGGCGGCGGGCTGTACGGCAGTCATCAAGCCGAGCGAAATGAGCGCCCTGCAAACCCGGATTGTCACCGAAGCGCTGCGCGATGCCGCGCTGCCGCCGGGCGTGTTTAACATCGTCACCGGGCGCGGCGAGACGGTAGGTGAGACCATCAGCCGCCATCCGGACGTGGCCAAAATCTCGTTTACCGGCTCCACGAATACCGGCAAGGCGATCCTGCGCAACGCGGCGGAGAGCTTTAAGCGCGTGACCCTGGAGTTAGGCGGCAAATCGCCGACGATCCTGCTGGATGACGTGGATCTGGCGCAGGCGATCCCATTGGTGATTCAGGCCGGGTTTATGAACAGCGGGCAGGCGTGCGTGGCCGGAACGCGCATTCTGGTGCCGCAGACGCGTAAGGCGGAGATCGAAACCGCGCTGGCGCAGGCCGTGGCGGCGGTGAAATCCGGCGACCCGCGCGATAGCGCAACGGACGTCGGCCCGATGGTCAGTGAAAAGCAGTGGCAGCGGGTACAGGGCTATATCCGTAAAGGCACCAAAGAGGGGGCGCGTCTGCTGGCGGGTGGTGAAGGAAGACCGGACGGGACGCGAGATGGCTGGTTTGTGCGCCCGACGCTGTTTGCCGACGTGAACAACCGGATGACCATTGCCCGCGACGAGATTTTCGGCCCGGTGCTGTGCGTAATCCCTTATCAGGACGAAGCGGAGGCTGTCGCCATTGCCAATGACACAGAATACGGACTGAGCGCGATGGTGCTGGGTGGCGATGCGGACCGCGCGCGCCGCATGGCGCGGCAGATTGTTTCCGGTCGCGTGCTGGTGAACACGCTTGCCCATGAACCGAAAGCGCCGTTCGGCGGGTTTAAGCACTCCGGCGTGGGGCGCGAGATGGGCGAGTGGGGGATTAGGGCGTTTATGGAGCCGAGGTCGATTCTGGGCTAGCTAATCTTCAAACAGGTTTTCAAAGGTTTTCGTCGGCAGGAAGAGCGTGTACTCGTTCTCGGCCAGAAGCGGTATGAATCCCATTTTGAGGTAAAAATTTTTGGCTTTATCGTTCAACGCGTCGACGAACAAGCCATGTATGCCCACGGCAAAAGAGGCCTGGTAAACGGTTTTCATGGCATGGGTGAGGAGTAATTCTCCAAAACCCTGCCCTTGAATGTGTTTATCAATCGCCAGCCTTCCTAAAGTTACGCTCGGCACATTTTTATAGGGAACACGTTTCTGCTGCGTTTTGGAAGGCAGGTAAGCCTTCTCAAAACAGCTTCCGGAGAGCGTGTAATAGCCCAGAATACGCGGTTTTGGCTCTCTTGTGGTGAGGACATAACCCCGCAAAAACTTTCCACGATGCTGGCGTTTCAGGTGCTCCGTCAGGAAAGTGTTAAGGCTCTCTTCTCCGCAGTCGAACTGGCTTAGGTCGTACTCAACGTCTTCTGAAAAAATCCCTATCTTCACGTCGTTCACGTTTTACTCCATATCCAGGAGACGCTTAGCCGCTCGCTTCAGGCGGTCATTTGGCGCAGGCGGATTGCTAATGGCATCCATCACCGTATTCCAGGATGCTTCGCTAAGGACCAGACGGCGGTGCTGGTCAATGACCTCTGCTGCGCGTTCAGAGGCTGTGCTGACCATGAATTGTGAAATCGACTGGTTTGTCATTGCCGCCGCTTCTTCGATCATGTTTTTGTCATCTTCGGTTAACCGGAGATCGATGCGCTGTTTCTTCAGTGCTGACATGGTTTCATTCTCAATCTTTATCCTGGCTTAACGCCTCGTTTTACAGGTAAAACTAATGTACGGCATTTATCCGTACATTAATCATAAGTGCGTTATCACCGGAATTCAATGAGAAGTTGAGCGCAGCGCCATCTGACGCAACACTTCGCTCCTTACCGAAGCATTGTGCTTTTCCATCCTGCATTCTCTCCTCATTCTCACAACGGAGAGACACCCATGATTGCAGTCATTTTCGAAGCGAAAGCCGCGCCCGCGCATCAGGCCCGCTATCTGCAGCTCGCCGCCGAACTCAAGCCTCTGCTGGCGGATATCGACGGCTTTATTGATATCGAACGGTTCCAGAGCCTGACGACCGACAGCAAAATCCTTTCCCTTTCCTGGTGGCGGGATGAAGAGGCTGTCCGCAGCTGGAAGCAGAACGTCTTCCATCAGGCCGCGCAGGCCGAAGGGCGGGAGTCGATTTTTTCTTTTTACCGTATCCGGGTGGCGCAGCTGGTGCGGGAGTACAGTTCCGAAACCGGAGGGCGCGCGGATGTATGACGTTCACCTTATTCTGCCGACAGATAATGATAAGCTGGCCGCAGAGATCACCGAACCCTGGGCGACATATGTTAAAAACGAGCCTACCTCCTGATAACAGCGCGGCGCTGGAGCAGGCCGTTGCGGCCGTGGCGGCGGCAATGGCCGATCCGTCGCGCGTGAAGATGCTCTGCGCGCTGATGGACGGCCGGGCGTGGACCGCTACCGAGCTGAGCGCGGCGGCAGACGTTGCGCCGTCGACCGCCAGCGGGCATCTCGCGCGGCTGGTGGAGGGAAAGCTGATTACCTGCCTGTCTCAGGGGCGGCATCGCTACTATCGCCTGGCGGGCCACGACGTGGCGGCGCTGGTCGAGCAGATGATGGGGCTCTCCTGGAGCCGCATCACCCCGCCGGAAACCACCGCGCCGAAAGCCTTGCGTGAAGCGCGGACCTGCTACGACCATTTTGCCGGAACGGTGGCGGTGCAAATCTATGATTTCATGCAGGCGGAAGCCTGGCTGGAGGCAGACGGTTCAGCGCTCACGCCGTATGGCCGGGAGCAGTTTCTGAAGCTCGGTATTCCGTTAACGTCTCACCCCCGTCGCAAGGCCTGCTGCGCCTGTCTGGACTGGAGCGAGCGTCGGTTTCATCTTGGCGGTGAGGCGGGCGCGGCGCTGTTGATTTATCTGGAAAGCAAAGGCTGGATCCAGCGGGTGGCGGGATACCGGGAGGTGGTGGTGACGGCGACGGGGAAGGTTGCCGTCAGGAAGTATTTTGGCCGCTAAACTCTGCTGCGGGCTGGTGCCCTCACCCCGACCCTCTCCCACGAGGAGAGGGAGAACATCGTTTTCGCAATTCCTGCGCTTTTACCTCTCGTTTCTTGATACTTACCCTGATAACTATTATCTTGACCGCGTGTGACGAGAGGTTTCCCCCATGAGTGAAGAAGAACTGTTCAGCCGCAGGCCGATGGGTATGCGGATGGCGATGATCGTGCGCCAGTGGCGTGCCGTGATCGACGATGCCATTCTCGATACCGGGTTAACCCAGTCGAGCTGGACGGTGATGATGCAGCTGCATCAGCTCGGGGATAACGTCTCCATGAGTGAGCTGGCGGAGGTGCAGGGTATTGAACTGCCGCCGCTGATGCGCACCCTGACACAGCTGGAAAAGCAGGGTTACCTGCTGCGCGCCGTATCGCCTTATGACAAGCGCATCCGGCTTCTGACGCTGACGCCTGAGGGAAAAGCCATATTAAGACGGCTCACTCAGGTGATTGAGACCTATCAGGCGCGCGTATCGCAAAACATCGCGCCGGAACATATCGACATTTTCAGCGCCACGCTGAATCAAATCGCCTGCAATTTGCGGACAATCCGCGAAGAAGATAACAAGACCGAAAAATAATGACTCCTGAACAAAAGTTTGCCCGCTGGGTAAGGGTGAGTATTGCCTCTTTCCTGCTGATGTTTGTCTACTTTATCGTCGCGGATATCTGGATCCCGCTGACGCCGGACTCCACCGTGATGCGCGTGGTGACGCCGGTTTCACCGCGCGTCTCCGGCTATGTGGCGGCGGTACATGTCCACAACAACAGCCAGGTGAAGAAAGGCGATCTGCTGTTTGAGCTCGACGACACGCCGTTTCGCAATAAAGTGGAAGCGGCGCAAATCGCGCTTAAGCAGGCCCGCCTGTCCAACGAACAGCTGGATGCGCAGATCGCCGCCGCGCAGGCCAGCCTGAAAACCGCCGTGCTGACCGCGCGTAACGACAAAGTGACCTTCGACCGCTACCAGAAGCTGAGCACGCTGCAGAACGTTTCGCAGGCGGATCTGGATAAGGTCCGCACCACCTGGCAGAGCAGCGAGCAGTCCGTCAGCTCCATTCAGGCCAATATCCATAACCTGCGCATTCAGCGCGGCGAGCGGGACGAGCATCGCAACGTGACGCTGCAAAAATACCGTAACGCGCTGGATGAGGCGGAACTTAACCTCGGCTGGACGAAGGTCTATGCCCAGGCGGACGGCACGGTCAGTAACTTACAGTTAAGCCCGGGCTTTTACGCCTCCTCGGGTTCAGCCGCGCTGGCGCTGGTGAACAACCAGACCGACATCGTCGCCGATTTCCGCGAGAAGAGCCTGCGCCACACCCATCAGGGCGCCGACGCCGCCGTGGTGTTCGACGCCTTCCCGGGGCACGTTTTCCGCGCCCACGTGACCAGCAGCGACGCGGGGATACTGGCGGGTCAGGAGGCTGTGAACGGTCAACTCTCCGAGCCGGAAACCTCCAACCGCTGGGTGCGCGACGCCCAGCGCATGCGTATTCACGTCGCGCTGGACGAAGAATTGCCGAAGCATCTGCCGACCGGCGCGCGCGCCACCGTGCAGCTCTACAACAGCGAGGGGCCGTTTGCGCGCTTCTTCTCCGGGATGCAGATCCACCTGGTGAGCCTGCTTCACTATGTCTATTAGCACCCTGGCGCGGGTCTTTACCCCGCACGGCAACATCGTCTACACGGCAAACGACTTTCGCCAGACCCTGCGTATCGTCTTTGCCGGGATGATTGCGCTGAGCATCTCCAGCTTTTACAACACCAGCTATGGCGTGTTTTTTGTGGTCTATCCGATCATGCTGCTGTCGCTGGTGCCGGTCTTTAATCGCCACGTGGCGAAGCAGTTTATCTTCAGCGCTGCGCTTAACTGCGTCGAAATGATCTTCATCATCGGCTATCTGTCGCAATGGCCGGTCATCATGACGCTGGTGGTGTTTGCCCTGTACGTGATGCGTTTTCGCTTTATGAGCAAGGGACCGCTGTTCCTGTTTGGCTCAATGGGCGTGGTGTGCCAGAGCGTGATGCTCAACTTTATGAGCTACCCCACCACCAACTGGCACACGCTGCTGTTTTCCAACATTGAAGCGAGCGTGATGGCGGTGTGCCTGAGCGCGCTGATGAACTATCTCCTGCCGGACGTTGAGCCCCGCAGGCCGCCGCCGCTGATTGAGAAAGACGATGCCCGGGTGCGCCACGAGTCGCTGCTCTCCGGCACCGTCGCGACGCTGATATTCGTGGTGTTCCAGATTAGCGACTTAAGCGATTCGCTTTCGGCGCTGATGGCGGGGATTTTGATCCTGTTCCCGATGCACTACCGCGGTTCGGTGATGAGCTCCATCTGGCGCGTGGTCGGCGTGGTGCTGGGCTGTCTCTATATTCTGGTGGTGCAGCTGATCCTCTACGATCACAGCAGCCATATGCTATTAATGATGCCGCTGATTGGCCTCGGGCTGGCGTTTGGCGCGCGCCTGCACGTGATGGAAAAGGTGGGCGCGGGCGTGGGGTTCTCCAGCATCACCACCATCGGTATTATGTTCGGGCAGAACATGCATCCGGACACTGACCTGGTGTTCAGCGATCTCTACCGCATCACCTCCGTCACCTTTTCGCTGGTCGCAACGCTGACGATGGTCTTCCTGGTGCACCTGATTCTCAACCGCTTCGAGGCGACGCGCTACGTCATCGCGCCGCCCAAAGTAGATTAATGCCCCAGCACGGCAGGCAGCTGCGAGAGTAAAAACAGAATCAGGCCAATCGTCCCGCCGACCAGCGTGCCGTTGACGCGGATGAACTGCAGATCTTTACCGATGTTAAGCTCAATCTGGCGGGACATGTCTTTAGCGTCCCAGCTTTTGACCGTGTCGCTGATGTGGCGGGTCAGAAACGCCGCGAAATCCGGTGCGAGGCGGTGTGCGGCCTGCTCCAGATGCTCGTTCAGCGACGCCCGCAGGCTGGCGTCGTTAGACAGCGTTTCGCCAAACCACAGCCCGGCGTTGGCGATGCGTTGCTTCACTCGCGAGTCTTCGCTTTGCATATCTGCCTTCAGCCACTGGCGCAGGTCAGCCCACATCTCTCCCAGATAGCGGTTAAACGCCTCATCGTTTTTCAGGTAGTGCTTGATGTTGTCGGCTTTCGCCGCCATTTCCGGATCGTTTTTCAGGTTGTCGATAAGCTTCAGCGTGGCGCGGTCGAACGCCTGGCGGATCTGGTGCGTGCGATCGTGGCTGATATCGTCCAGCAGCGCGTTCACCGCGTTCGACACCATCTCCGCGCTTTGATCGCCCAGCCACTCGGTGGGCAGCACCATCGCCTTGCGCGGGTGTTCGGTCTTCAGCCAGTGGACAATTTGATCGGCAATAAAGTCCCGCGTGCTCTCCCGCTGAATCAGGGTAATCAGACGGTTAATGATCGCATCCAGCAGCACCTGGTGGCGGTTGTTTTTGGTCATGCTCTCCAGCATCACGGCGCTGGTTTCAGTGAAATCGACCTTGTCGATGGCCTTATGCACCGCCCGTTTGAGCAGACGCTGAATGCGTCCGTCGTCGGTGAGTTCGAGAAAACCGCTCATCACCTGCATCAAATGCAGCCCGACGCGCTGGGCGTTGTCGGGCTTGCTGAACCAGGCGCCGATCATCTGGGCAGGTTCATAGCGGCGGATCAACGCCACCAGCGATTGCGTGTCGAGAAACTTCTCCTGTACAAACTGGCCGAGATTGTCGCCGATTCGGTCTTTATTGCGCGGGATAATCGCGGTATGGCGCGAGATAAACGGAATCGGCACCCGGCGAAACAGCGCAACTACGGCAAACCAGTCTGCCAGCGCGCCGACCATCGCCGCCTCGGCAATGGCCTTCACGCCGCGCACCCAGAAGGTCTGCGGCAGGAACAGGGTGGTGATAAAGGCCGCGGCGGCAATCAGCAGCAGCGATAGCGCGAGAAGCTTGGCGCGTTTGAGTTCAGCTATTTTTTCCATGGGTTAAGGATAGAGGCAAGTGAACCAAAAGTGCAAAACTGGTGTAAGGGGGGAGATGCATTCTCTGCGTGAACAAACGGCTTTTATATAAAAATTATATACATCAAAATTATCTATTATTAATTTTTCTATATTTTTTGTGCTTAATTATTTTGGGCGTTATATTTTGTGACCGTTGTAGTCATTTTAACGCTCTTGTTAGCCATAAGATAAATGACTGTTCATGAAAGGAGACGGTATTAATGACATGGGAATATAAAGTTTCGACAGGAGTATTGAGTCATAATGGTGATTTTATCGCTAACTGCTACAGCGGTGCGGGTGAATCGAAAGATAAGCCAGAGTGTGAAAGTCAACGAAACAGAGGGCCCATTCCCAGAGGTATTTATTTTATTGCCGGATGGAATAATCATAAAAGTGCAGAGGCCATTATTCTTGAGCCGATAGCGGGGACCAATACCTTTGGTAGAGATCATTTTCAGATTCATGGGGATAAAAAAGGTCAGCCGCCAGGTTCTGCATCAGCAGGTTGCATCATTATGAACGGTCAGGATAAGCGTCATATGATTTATGATTCAGGTGACACAATTCTGGTGGTGCGATAATGAAGTATATTATTGCGCTATTCTTTTTGTGCTTACCGGTGGGTTTATTTGCCAAAAACCACACTCCTGAACAGATATTGCAAATGATAAATGACAAAGGTGCCAGGACCGTTGTAAGTGAAATGGATTCAAATGATAACGGTGAGTCGGAATGGTGGAACCATATCATCCCGAAAATTAGGAGCGGCACACAAGCATGGTTAACCGTAGCGAGTGCCCTTGAACCCGGAGTGGATGCCAGTACGGCTGAAGATTTAAAGGCGGCACTTTCTGAAGCCATCCCGCATAACCCTGAAGGTGTCTTAGCAATCTTAAAAGACGATAAGCCGTTGCTCACTATTGAACAAGTCTGCGCTTTTGCCAATTTCCCTGAGACCGAAGTAGAAAGTAATAAGCTTTATGTCGATTCCATCAGGGAGATGTTTAAGGTTAAGAGCCCGAAGGGTAAAAGATGCCTCGCTGTTATGATCGCAACCGTTGAACACTCTGTTCCATTCGATAAGGATATGCAAATGGCCATTCCGGGATATATGTCATTAACTGACGATGCGGGTAATATTATAAAAGGCAGCGTGAGAGTTAAAGATCGTGAAAACCAGATTGAGGTTTTAGGGCTCTATCATAACGTAAGCTATAATTCTGACCTTCATAATGGCAGAGTGTTGAGCAAACGCCAGCATCGCCCTTTTCTCATTGAAAAGGAAATTGATGCCTCCAGCGTTTATCTCTATAAAGCGCTTAGCACGGGCGGTACGTTCAGAAAAGCGACTATTGACCTTTATAGAATCAATGATGCCGGCCAGGAAGAAATCTATTTCACGATCGCGCTGGAAGCGGTGAAGGTCGTCACGTTGTTTTCAATGATGCATGACGTGAAAGATAGTTATCATGAAAAACAGGGTCATCTTGAGCTTGTTCTGCTTCGTTATGAAAAGATTACCTGGCATTACCGTGACGGTAACGTTATTCATTCGGATGACTGGGATTTTCGGTTAGGGGCTTGATTAGCCTGCTCCGGGAGAAAAATCTTCCCCGGAGCAAGCACGCATGATGAAGAACAGTATTTACTACTCTCGGCCCTGGAACAACTTAGTATCAATTCTCCTGATAAGCCTTTTCGATTAGCAGTTTCGCTTTCATCAGGTCATTTTCATTGCGCACTACCAGTTCAACATTACCCGTGCCCCAGTGCCCAATATGAGTTACATCCCGGCTAAATCCCTCCTCTAACTGAATATGCTCAGGATCCAGTTTCAGCCACAAACGGATATGGGGATCGGTAACGGGGTAAACGCCAGCACAAACAAAATTCCTTAAACGGCGGAATGCGCCGTATAGCTTCAGTTCTTTGTACTGCACTTCATCGCCAAGAGACAGGACGTAGCTTTTTAACTGTTCGAACAACGTGGCTAATTCGGTGGACGCGCTGGCGAGCTGTTCGCTATGCGACCGTGTGTTACGCTTGCCAGCGGCAGCGGTTAGCGTATCGGTTGCAGCCTCTGAAAACGCGTTTTCAACCACGGCATTGACCAGTTCGAACATCAGCAGATCGTTAGAAAAAAGCTTGTAACGAATCAGGCTGATATTACGGTTAATCTGCTGAACGGCGTGTTCGTCATACTTATTAAAATCAGCGGCAATACAGAGCAGGCGCGTGCCTGACCAGTCGATGGCCTCCGCAGTCTCTTTACCGAGCTTCTCCATAACCAGCCACTTAAACTCAGCCTTATGATCGAGAAGCCAGTCTAAATAAAACAGCCCCTGGTTGATGACATTTTCGTTGCTGTGACGTTTATATTCGATAATGACCGGGCAGTTATTTTCGTCTAGCCCCAATGAATCAATACGTCCACGGTGGGTCTTACCAGTGCTGTATTCACTGTCGAGAAAACGAACCCCGAGAAAGGTCTCCATTCGGGATTCGATCAAGGATTGCAGCTCTTTTTCGATGGTTGCTGCTTTACCGGAAAGTTCTTTTACGCCGCTAGCGCCGTAGCGAAAGAGCTGAATATCACTCATGAATTGATTCCCTGCGCATTTTTGCGATGTCATACATCAGGTGAGCAAACCCTTTGGCAACTTCCGGTGACGATAAATATTGCATCATCATCTCCTTGTGCGCTTCGTTGCTGTCTATCACGGCATCATCAATGGCTTTCGTAAAGTCGCCCAGCATCGCTTGCTCACGGGTGTTGTTGTCGAGTTGGGTCATGACAAGTTTGTTTTCTGCGAGCTTATCGTAAACCACAAAGGCGTAGTTGAGCATGTCTTTATCGGTCAGGTTTTCGGTGATAAACAGCTCGTTGAGCTGCGACAGCACCTGCGACATAAACTCTTCTTTTTTGTCTTTCGCTTTTGCGGTGCCGACGTCATTAACCGGGTTGAGCTTATACTCTGCCGCATCCTCCTGAAGCTTAATATGCTGCTCCAGGATTTTTGAAAGTCGATAGTGGCTCATTTCAACATTGGAAAGATCGACGTCATCTTCATCTATTGTCTCTTCACGCAGTAAGGGGCGAAGGTGTCGACAATAAAGGCTTAACTTCTCCAGCGACCTGTCATCGTAGGCGACGATCTGGGACATAAATTCGTAAAAGCGTACAAAGCTGCCGAGATCTTTTTTGAAGATCTCCAGACGATCTTTTTCCTGCTTGCAGGCTTTAAAACTGTTTTCCGCGTTCGCGAGCAAAATGGGGTTAGGGGAATCCCTTTTTGTTAATTCATAGATCTGTTTGGCGCTAATATACGCCTCTTTCGCGGAGGTATAGCGCATTGCCCAACGGTTTACTGCGGGCAGGCAAATATTGCTGAGCGTCGCATTCGATTTCTTGTTGCTGTAAAAAGCCTCGCAGAGCTGTTCGACTTCGTGCCATAAAAATATGCCCATCGCGCGAAGTTTCTCGTACAGATCGAAAACCAGACCTGGATCGCTGACATCGGTCAATTCAGCCGTTTGATAGTAAGGCTGAAAGGCCGCGAGGATGTCGTCAGGTTCATTATAAAAATCGAGTACAAAGGTGCCGGATTCCCTTTTGCCGGGATAGGTTCGGTTCAGACGCGACAGCGTCTGTACGCACTCCACGCCGCCAAGCGCTTTATCCACGTACATGGCGCAAAGCTTCGGCTGGTCAAAGCCGGTCTGGAACTTATTAGCCACCAGCATCACCTGATAGTCATCGGTATCAAACGCCTTACGCATGTCGCGGCCTTTGAGCGCCGGGTTCATATTGATTTCAGTAAATTTGTGGTGCAACAGCGCAAGGCTGTTCATGTCATTTTCCTGAAACTCAACTTCGCCGGAGAACGCCACCATCGCAGTGATCTTCCCGTAGCCCATGTCGGCAATGTATTTATCAAACGCCAGCTTATAGCGCACGGCGGCCTTGCGGGAGCTGGTCACCACCATCGCCTTCGCCTGCCCGCCGAGCAGATGCATCACGTGCTGGCGGTAATGCTCAACGATGACTTTTACCTTTTGCGAGACATTGTGGTCGTGCAACGTCACCCACTGGTTGAGCCTGATTTTCGCCCGATTGCTGTCCACTTCATGATCTTTATCGCCCATTTTTTGCAGCAGCTTATAGGCGACTTTGTAATTGGTGTAGTTCTTCAGCACGTCGAGGATAAAGCCCTCCTCGATGGCCTGACGCATGGAGTAAACATGGAACGCCGCAGGTTTGTTGGTTCTGGATGCGGGTTCGTGCGGGTTGGGTTTGCGGCCAAAAAGTTCAAGGGTTTTTGCCTTCGGCGTTGCGGTGAAGGCGTAGAAGTTAAGATTGCTGCTCCCGCTGCGGGCGGCAAGGGTGGCGTCGAGAATATCCTCGGAGGTGAGAACCACATCGTCGTCGGCCCCTTCGCTCATCAGTACTTCTTTTAGCTGACGCGCCGTGGAGCCGCTCTGGGAGGAGTGCGCTTCATCTGCGATGATCGCGTAGGTTCGTTCTTTGAGGCGGGTGCTGTTTTCGATCGCTTTGAGTACGAACGGGAAAGTCTGAATGGTGACGATGATGATGGGCTGCGAGTGTTCCAGTGCGCTGGCGAGCTTCTCCGATTTCGAGCCTTCCCCCTCACGGTTGTTGATTCGCCCGACCACGCCGTCCGCGTGTTCAAACTGATAGATCGTGTCCTGGAGCTGATCGTCCAGCACGGTGCGGTCAGTCACAACGATCACTGAGTGGAAGCGTTTTTCACCCTTTTCGTTATGCAGGCACGAGAGCTGATGCGCCGTCCAGGCGATGGAGTTCGATTTTCCGGATCCGGCGCTGTGCTGGATAAGGTACTTGTTGCCGGTGCCTTCTTCATCTGCGGCGGCAATGAGCTTGTTCACCACGTCCCACTGGTGATAACGCGGGAAGATCAGGCTCTCTTTTTTGACCTTTTTACCGTCCCAGTCCTCTTTTTCCTCGATTTGCAGATGCACAAAGCAGGCGAGGATTTTCAGCAGATTGTCGGGGAGCAATACCTCGTTCCACAGATAGCTGGTGGCGTATTCATGGTTATCCTCCGGGATGTCGTTCCCCGCGCCGCCCTCTTTAGTGCCTTTGTTAAATGGCAGAAAGAACGTGTCGTCACCGGCAAGCCGGGTGGTCATGTAGACCTCATACTGGCTGACGGCGAAATGCACCAGCGCGCCGCGCTTGAAGGTCAGCAGCGGCTCAGGCTTGTTGGTCTCCGGATCTTTTGGCAGGCGCGTTTTTTTGTACTGGTTGATGGCGCTGTTGACCGTCTGCTTGAACTCGGATTTCAATTCGAGAGTGGCAATGGGAAGGCCGTTGATAAACAGCACCAGGTCGATGCGCCAGCGTTTGGCTTTTACATCCGTGGCATTGCTGGTGGCGTGGGGGCTGTAAACCAGTTCCGGGACGATACGGCAGATGTTTTGCCGATAGCTCGCAAGGGTGTCCGGGTTGAGGTTGTGATCCGGCTTGAACTGGCACAGGTAAAAGCGCGCGTTATGGCTTTTGATCCCGTGGCGCAGCACCCCCAGGGTTCCGTAGGTTCGGGACTGGAGATCGGTGGCGTTTGCATCGGCTTTTTTAAGCTGTGCCACCAGCGCATCGAGAAAATGACGCTCGGTGTCGTTGGGATAGATACGAGTGAATTTTTCCCACTCCTGCGGCTGGGTGATTTGGACAAACGTTAGCGCATCCTGCGTATAGAGGGCACGTTCGCGATCGTACTTGCTGCCAGCGCCGGGAACCCAGCCGTTCTGGCACATCTGGTTTATGATATCGGCCTGCAGATTGGATTCTTTGGTGACATCGGCGATCATGCGGTGGCCTCCTCAGCGGTGAAGGATTCCTCGCTGCTGCTGGCGGGAGGGGTCCAGTCGCGGAGGTCGATTTTGCCGGTGACGGCGGCGGAGATAAGGGCGGTGCGGCGTTCTTTCAGGAGGTCAATTTGTTGGAGTTGTTTTTGGATTAGGGTGTCGATTTTTGTTGTTGCAGAGTTGAGAAATGATGCAATTTCATTTTGTTCATAAATTGTGGGTAAATAAAATTGAAATGAATTTACAACTTCATGGGGAACTCGTTTCAAACCACCGGCCCCCGTCATAGAACCTTCTGCAAGTGCCGTAAAATTATCTTCCTGTAATCGATAAAAAAATACTCATTATTAATTTTATTGTTGCAACGAATAACATAAATTTCTGTTGTTCCAAAACCTATTCCATTAAAAAGATTTTTGGCTATTGCTATATTTTTGTTCTCAAAGCAAGGGGTGACTTTTGCCATCAAGATATCTTTATCTTCGAAATATGTATAGCTATTATAAACATCTTTAATTACTCTATGTTCATCTAAAATTATCTTGTTTAATTTTAGATTCTCCATTGGGATAAAGCTACACTCCTTCTTCATGAGGTCTGGTGCGATTTTTGTTTTTAAAGGATTAATTTTGGCGATATGCTTAATAATAGTTTTTAACCAATGTGAAGGTACATCTCCAAACCACTCAACCCCAGAATCTTTAATTGGTACATCAGGGTTTAGCCCTTTGGTTACGGCATGGCTAATCACTGCCTGACGCTTTTCTTTTAGTAGTTCAATCAGCTGTTGTTGCTTCTCGATCAGGTTGTTGATTTTTAAGTGTTCGTAATCTAAAAAAAGTAATATAACTTTCTGTTCGGTTATATTTGGCAAGGGTAAATACAAACCCCTAATAATGCCTGAGTTCAATCCAAGCATTATTGAACCTTTACCCTGAATTTTAATTTGATGTTTAATCTCTGGTGATTCATCAACTAATAATTTAAAAAAGGCAGGGCTAATTAAATTTTTATTTACACGCGCACGGATTAAGTGTGAATCAATAATTCCTTTTTCAGCGTCACGAGGCATAATTTCACATTTCCCGCTCGTTCCCATCATGGTGATTAAAATATCACCATGAACGACTTCATATACCCTCATTTCGTTAAATTTATTAAAACTGATCCTTCTTTTTCCAAGAGCAAAGTCACGCTTTATAACATTCTCTTGACCATATACTCGCACACCATCATCAACCATATCCTCTAATTTTAGTGCACTACCAAAAGGCCCTATTTTTGTACCTTCCGAGCCATTCTTAAGTAAGTATTTGATCTGTTTTATTTCCCACTGAGAGGGTAATTGCACTAATCCAGGTGTGCTGATGCAAGTATACTCGGGATACGCTTGAGATTTATTCATTCCAGCCATCAGGAGTGTACCTCCTGCAGCAGTTTCATAATCTCCGCACTCAGCGCATCCAGCTCCGCGTCAATCTCCTCCAGCGGGCGCGGTGGCTTATAGACATAAAAATGCCGGTTAAACGGAATCTCATACCCAACGACCCCAACCTCGCCGTCGCGGGCGTCGCGCTTATCGGCATTAATCCAGGCGTCCGGCACGTGCGGCAGCACTTCCGCTTTCACATAGCCCTCAATCAAATCGCTGGTCGAAACAGACGGATTGAGCGCTACGTTCTCGTTGTCGCGCAGGTCGCCGTCCTGTTCAAACTCCACCACCTGTCCGCGGTACGCAAACGCGCCGTACAGCGGCTGCGCATCCTCCTTAAGCACTTTTTTGACGACCGGCTCGGCATCAGGGTTTTTGCGGGTAATGGCCTCGATAAGCTGCTTATGCTCTTTGGCATCCAGCTTCACGGCGGCGGTTTTGAACGCTTCTTTGAGCGTCAGCTGGAACTGATTGAAATCATCGCTCGGCTGAGCGCGACCGCCTGCTTTCCCGTCCATCGCCGACTGGATTTTTTGCGCTTTTACCATCAGCGCGCGCTGGTGTTGCCACAGCGTTGCGTCGAGCAGATCCTTAATCTGCTTTTCTTTCAACTCAGGGAATTCGGCCTTGATAACGGCGCGTGCTTCCACCTCAAACTCGGTAAAACTGCCGTAGTTCTCGTCCTGCCAGAAGGCACCGAACGCGTCGTAGAGGCACGCCATCGGGGCGTTGAGCGGCTTCGGCGCAAAGCGCAGCGCGGCGATGGATTCATCCGTAACCTGTGCCGTCAGACGCAGCGGGCGCTCAATGGTCAGTCGGCGGAAGCCAAAGTCGGTGCTGTTGAATATCTTGCAGGCAAAGGTGCGCTTGTCATCAGCATCCTTAAGATCCACGACCTCGAAGTCGCCAAAGGTGCGGGTGATAAGCCGAATGTCCTCCTCGCTCATCATGTTGCGCTTCGCGCCCAGTGACTTACGCATTTTGCTGCACAGCTTGCTGGCATCGATCAGCTGGATCTTGCCCTTACGCTCCGCCGCCTTTTTGTTCGACAGGATCCACACGTAGGTGGCGATCCCGGTGTTGTAGAACATGTCGGTGGGCAGCGCGACGATCCCTTCCAGCAGATCGGCTTCAAGGATGTAGCGGCGGATCTCGCTTTCGCCGCTGCCCGCGCCGCCCGTGAACAGCGGTGAACCGTTGAGAATGATCCCAATGCGCCCGCCGCTATCCGCATCGCGCATTTTGCTGATCAGGTGCAGCAGGAACAGCAGCGAGCCGTCGGATACGCGCGGCAGGCCAGGCCCGAAACGCCCGTCAAATCCTTTGCGATGCTCGTTGTTTACGTCAGCTTCGATTTTCTTCCAGTCCACGCCAAACGGCGGGTTCGACAGCATGTAATCGAAGCGGTCGGCAGGAAGCTGATCGTTAGAAAGGGTGTTGCCCAGCTTGATGCGGCTGACGTCCTGACCTTTTATCAGCATGTCGGCCTTACAGATAGCGTAGGACTCCGGGTTCAGTTCTTGCCCGAACGCGCGCATCACCGCATTCGGGTTGAGTTCATGAACGTACTCCATTCCGGCAGAGAGAAATCCGCCCGTGCCCGCCGTCGGATCGTAAAGGGTTCGAATGACGCCCTCTTTGGTGAGCGCCTCGTCGTCTTCCATAAACACCAGCGAGGTAGTGAGACGCACAATATCGCGCGGCGTGAAGTGTTCGCCGGCGGTTTCATTGGAGCTTTCGGCAAAACGGCGGATCAGCTCTTCAAAGACCAGTCCCATGTCATGGTTGGAGATGGCCTGCGGGCTGAGATCGGTAGTGGCAAACTTCTGCACCACTTTGTAGAGGAGATTGGCATCATCCAGCAACCCGATGAATTCGCTGAATTTAAAGTGCTCGAAAATCTCGCGTGCATCTCTGGAAAAATACTGGATGTAGTTTTCCAGGTTGGCCTTGATGTCGTTTTGACCCATTTTGCTCAGGTTCAGCGGCGAGGCGTTAAAGAACGTCAGCCCGTTGGTGGCGCGCAGGATTAACTTTTCTTTCGCTTCTTCCGGTAGGGGAGACGTGCGGACTTTTTGAGCTTCAAGAACGACGGCCTCTTTCGTCTCTTCAAGCACGCACTCCAGGCGGCGCAACAGGGTAAACGGAAGAATAATGCGCCCATATTGTGATTGCTTAAAATCACCGCGCAGGAGATCGGCGACAGACCAGATAAAGGCTGCCGTTTGGGAGAAATTCAGGGTACTCATAAAAGCGTCCTTGCCCCATTTTTAAGGCATTTTGATAATGAATTAAAACCCTCTTTTTATCATGGTTAAAACTATTGATCACTAAAAACCGATCTAAATCAGTATGTTATGATTATTGGTTGCAGTGATTTATGGATTTAATGAATGTATTTTTCAAAATAAATGATGGAGCTGAGTCATATAGCATTAACGCATAATCGCCACAGCACCCATCCCCCAAACCCCATCAGCACCACCCCCGCCGTGCGCTCAATCCACCACAGCGAGCGGCTGAGCTTCTGTTGAACCGCCCTCAACCCCATCAGCGACACCAGCGCCAGATCCCACATCAGCACCACCATCACCATCCAGACGCCGCAGGTCGCCTGTTGAATCAGCGTGACGTCCGGCCCCAGTAGCGCCGTCATCAGCGCCAGATAGAACAGCGCGTTCTTCGGATTAAGCAGCGCCGAACCGAGCCCCAGCAGGATCTGTTTGCGCAGCGAAGGGCAACGCTGGTGGGTTTCATTCAGCGTCAGCGCCTGAGGTCGGCTGCGCACCAGATGCGAGCCGATCCACAGCAGATAAAGAGCCCCGCAAAGCTCGATAAGCGTAAAAAGCCACGTAAACTGGCGCAGCGCGCTCCAGCCGATAATCACCAGCAGGATGTACAGCCCGTTACCCGCAGCGATGCCGAGGCACAGCCCGGCGCTGCCGCGCACTCGATAGCGCGCGGCGTAGCCCACCAGCAGGAAGAAATCCGGGCCCGGGCTTAGCAGAGCAACAAAATGCGCCAGCGCCAGGGCGAGAAAAGCGGAAGGAAATAACAGTTCCATAGCGACCTCGGTTAACAATCCGAGGCCAGAGTACGGCGCTGCAGAACCTATTTATTGTCGGATATTGATCGGCCCGTGGCGTACTGGCGCGGCGTGGCGGCGGTATAGCTGACGAAGGTCTTATGAAAATGGCTCTGGTCGGCAAAGCCGCTCTGGTAGCCGACGTCGGCAATATCATCCCCGGCGCGCAGCCGCGCTTTAGCGTACTCCACGCGGGAGATGTTGAGGAAGCTGCCCGGCGTCAGGCCGGTGTCCTGCCTGAAGGTGCGAATCAGCGTCTCCTTGCGCAGCGAGAGGCGTTGGGCAAGCTCGTCGAGGGAAGGCGGGCTGGTGAGATCGGAAAGAAATGCCTCCTGAACCTGCCGGCTGGTTGGGCGAAGCGCGTCTGCGTTATCCACTGCGCGGGGAAGGGCAGAAAGCAGTTTCTCCACGGACGCTGGAGACATGGTCTCGACAACGTCCAGGTAGTGGGCAAACAGGTCAGGGCTACGAATCACCTGCAGCGCCAGCGGAAGCTCCGTGTCGATATAGAGCATATGGTAGCTGCGCGGATTCCCGGCGACGGGGTTGCAGCTGTGCGGCGCACAGGCCGGGATCACGATGAGGTCCCCGGGGTTAAGGATGTACTCTCTGTCATGACACACGCAGCAGGTCTGGCCCTCCACAATCGCGCCGATGGAGAGCTGAGGGTGACGATGGCGTTTATACGCCTGCGTACTCTGCCAGGTGCTGCGTAGCTCAAGGCCTGAGGCACGGTGAAAAGTCTGGCGGACGTGTCGGGTATTGGTCATGGGCGCTCCTTCTGAAGGTTTTTTATACCACGTCAGCGAACCGCCTGGCAGCGCTTCATTAAGAACCTTCCGGATATACCCAACTTTACGTCCATAGCCAGTCATGTTGACTACCCTTAATACCCTAAGCGGTAAAACAAGGAGATTCGACATGGCTTATCAGACAGTAAATCCTGCCACTAACCAGCTCATCAAAGAATACCCCTCGCATACCGACGCGGATATCGAAGCGGCGCTCAAGGCGGCCGATGCGCTTTACCATTCGGACTGGGCGAAAGGCGACATCAGCCAGCGCCTGCCCGTGCTGCATAAGCTCGCCGATCTGATCGACGAGCGCGCGGAGGATCTGGCGAAAATCGCCAGCCAGGAGATGGGTAAGCTCATCGGACAGAGCCGCGGCGAGGTAAAGCTGTGCGCGCAGATCGCCCGCTACTACGCGGATAACGCGAAGCAGTTCCTGGCCCCGGTGAAGTATCCGTCTGAGCTCGGGGAAGCGTGGGTGGAGCATCACCCCATCGGCGTGCTGATGGCCGTTGAGCCGTGGAACTTTCCGTACTACCAGCTGATGCGCGTTCTGGCGCCAAACCTGGCGGCGGGCAACCCGGTGATCGCCAAGCATGCCAGCATCGTGCCGCACTGCGCCGAGACCTTTGCCCATCTGGTGCGCGAGGCGGGCGCGCCGGAAGGGGCGTGGACCAACCTGTTTATCTCGTCCGAGCAGGTAGCAAATATTATCGCTGACGACCGGGTGCAGGGCGCCGCATTAACCGGCTCCGAAAAGGCGGGCAGCGTTGTAGCGGCGCAGGCAGCGAAGCACATCAAGAAATCCACGCTGGAGCTGGGCGGTAACGACGTCTTCGTGGTGCTGGACGATGCCGACCTTGATAAAGCCGTGAAGATTGGTGTGAATGCGCGGCTAAACAATGCCGGACAGGTCTGCACCGCGGCGAAGCGCTTTATCCTGCACGAGAAAATTGCTGACGCGTTCCTCAGCAAATTTACCGAGGCGTTTAAGCAGGTGAAGATTGGCGATCCGCTGGACGAAAGCACCACGCTGGGGCCGCTGTCGTCTAAAGATGCGCTCGAAACGCTGACCAAACAGGTTAACGAGGCGGTGAAAAACGGTGCGACGCTGCACTACGGCGGCAAACCGGTACAGCGCGACGGGAGTTTCTTCGAACCGACGATCCTGACGAATATCTCCCGCGACAACCCGGCGTATTTCGAGGAGTTCTTCGGCCCTGTAGCGCAGATTTACGTGGTGAAAAGTGACGACGAGGCGGTCGCGCTGGCGAACGACTCCCACTACGGCCTGGGCGGGGCGGTATTTAGTCAGAATATCGAGCGCGCGAAGAAAATGGCGTCACGGATTGAGACCGGGATGGTGTACATCAACTGGCTCACCGATACCGCGCCAGAGCTGCCGTTTGGCGGCGTGAAGCGCTCCGGCTACGGGCGCGAGCTGTCGGACCTGGGGATCAAAGAGTTTGTGAACCAGAAGCTGGTGGTGGTGCGTAAGTAAGAGATAATAAAAAACCTGCCAACCGGCAGGTTTTCCATGAATAGTGTCATCGCCTTTCTTGCCGGGTGGCGCTACGCTTACCCGGCCTACAATCTGCAACAGCATCAATAGATTGCACAGTTTTTGTAGGCCCGTGCAAGCGTAGCGCCGCCGGGCGCAATACAGGCTTAGAAGCTAACGCCGCCGCCCACGTACGCACCGTCAATCAGGGTGTGGTTTGGACGACCATCTTTGCCGTCGACGCTTACGTGGCGGTAGCCCACTTTCAGCGTAACCGGTTTGATTGGGGTCCAGCTTACGCCGCCGTTAGCTTCAACGTAGTTTTTCACGCTGTTGTTCAGTCCGTCTGGTGCAACGTATCCTTCACCGAAGACGTTGATGCTGTCGGTCAGGGCAACATTCACGCCGCCACCGATTGGGAACGCTACGCCGTTATCGCCTTTTTTCGGGCCGATGTAGATGGCTTTCGCGCCTGCATTCAGCATCACCGGGCCCACTTCCAGGTTGTAGCCTGCGCCCACGCCGCCGGTCTGGGTGCCATCATCGGTATTTTTGAGCCAGTTACCTTCGGTATACAGGCCGGATGAGGATTTACCCATTTCCACATTCAGGTTGGTGAAGTTTTTACCCTGCTCGATGCTGCCGCCCATGGCCAAAGCGGAGCCCGATACCGCGGTCAAAGCAGAAAGGATAAGAATGTTAAGCTTTTTCATGAGTATTTCCTCGTCTTCAAATTAATCTGAGGACACCTTAACAAGCGATGTTTATGACTGCAAATGTGATATAAATCGCGTTTTTATACTGATATTGTTAAATTTTTTATTGCGATTGTTGCGGTGATGTTTTGTTGTCGGGGTGTCAACGGGTGATGTTTTAGCGTTTAGAAACCGTTTAGTTTTTTGACTAAACATAAACTGAACGAGGCGGGGATAGTGGTTCGAGATGAATTAATTGGGTTTCTAATAATTTCCGAAAATGTTTCGGTTGTCACACAAAACAACAAAGCCTTACATTTCGAGTGATGAATATACGTTCAATCGCGCAGGTCGGTTTCCTTTTCATGTCATTTTTCTGACACGTTTATTCTTTACGTTGTTGGCTTCACTAACTGGATGCTAACAATATGAAAAGAAAAATTATTCCTGTGCTAATCGGTTGTGCGCTCTCTTTCTCTGGCCTGGCGGCGCAGCCTACTGCTGAGCGCTATGTCGTCAGCTTCCCTGAAGGCTCCCACGTGAGCTACAGCGGCGCGTTTGCCAGCGCGTTTCCGAACGGACTGCCCGTGGGAATCGGTTCTGGCCTGCTGTTTACGGGCAAGCAGGGCGATGCCCTGACCTTTGCGACCGTGACCGATCGCGGTCCAAACGCCGATGCGCCAAAAATGGGTAAAAACGAAGCCAAAATATTTGTCACGCCAGATTTTGCGCCGCTGCTGATGACCATCCGCGTTCAGAACGGCAAAGCAGAGGCAACGGATGCCCGTCCGCTGCATGATGATAAAGGTGAGATTAACGGCCTGCCGCTGCAAAGCGGCGTGATTGGCTCCACCAATGAGGTCGCGTTCAGCGATACCCTAAAGATCCTGAAGGGTGACAACCGTGGCCTGGACACGGAAGGCATCACGCCGGACGGGAAAGGCGGCTTCTGGCTGTGCGACGAGTATGGCCCGTTCCTGATTAACGTCGACGGCAAAGGGAAGATCCTGGCGATCCACGGGCCGCAGGCGACGGAAGGGGAGAAGTCCATCGCGGGTGGTCTGCCAAACATTATCAAATGGCGCCAGGCGAATCGGGGCTTTGAAGGCCTTACCCGGATGCCGGATGGGCGGATTATCGCCGCCGTGCAAAGCACGCTGGATATTGACGGTAAGAGCAAAAAGCAGGCGCTGTTTACGCGTCTGGTGAGCTTCGACCCGACGACCGGGAAAACCGCGATGTACGGTTACCCAATCGACAGCGCGGCCTACGGTAAAAACAGCGACGCCAAAATTGGCGACATTGTGGCGCTCGATGACCAGCACATCCTGCTAATTGAGCAGGGAAGCGATAAAAACGACGGCATGCGTAACCTGATTTACAAGGTGGATCTCAGCAAGGCGAGCGACCTTTCCGCCTTTGACAAGCCGGGCGAGTACCCGGAGTTCGATGATGAGAAAACCCTGGCGCAGCGCGGCATAACGCTTGCGGCTAAAACGCAGGTTGTCGATCTGCGCGCGCTGGGCTGGCAGCAGGAGAAGGCCGAAGGGTTGGCGCTAATTGACAGCAAAACGCTGGCGGTGGCGAACGATAACGACTTTGGCGTGAAGGTGGCGATGCAAAACCCGGTCGAGGGCAAGAAGCTCAAGGATTATCGGGTGAACGCGGAAGGCAAGCTGACGCTGGATGATAAACCGGTGGAAACCACGCTCAGCGTGAAGCCGCTGAAGAAGCCGGAGTCGGACAGCGAGCTGTGGATTGTGACGCTGCCGGAAGCGGTGAACTAAGTTTACCCCCTCACCCTAACCCTCTCCCCATGTACAGTCCGGGGACATGGTAGACAGGTGTTCGGGGACATGGTGAACACTTTTTAACATCCTTTACCCATGGTGATCGACTTTTTCTTCAGGTCGATCACCCCCACTTTCGTGCTGTACCACCACA